>Ga0209564_1000105_pt1 | contig 218124 bp, 206 predicted proteins | sample AraplaCol_mMF_r2_FD_184272 | JGI IMG/M metagenome (GOLD analysis project Ga0209564, IMG submission 184272) | Arabidopsis root microbial communities from North Carolina, USA - plate scrape MF_Col_mMF_r2 (SPAdes) (version 3) | ecosystem: Host-associated > Plants > Roots > Endosphere | place... | reverse complement strand
TCCTTGTTGGTGTCGATCACGAAGATCATGTCCGGCGTGCCGCCCATGTCCTTGATGCCGCCCAGAGCCTTCTCGAGCTTGTCGCGCTCACGCGACAGCATCAGGCGCTCCTTCTTGGTCAGGCCGGAGCCGCCGCCGTTGAGCAGCTCGTCGACCTTGCGCAGGCGCTGGATCGAGGCCGAGATGGTCTTCCAGTTGGTCAGCATGCCGCCGAGCCAGCGGGAGTTGACGTAGTACTGGGCCGAACGCTTGGCCGCATCGGCGATGGCGTCCTGCGCCTGGCGCTTGGTGCCGACGAAGAGCACGCGGCCGCCGCGGGCGACGGTGTCGGACACGGCCTGCAGGGCGCGGTGCAGCATCGGCACCGACTGCGACAGGTCGAGGATGTGGATGTTGTTGCGGACGCCGAAGATGTAGGGCGACATCTTCGGGTTCCAGCGATGCGACTGGTGGCCGAAGTGAGCACCGGCCTCGAGGAGCTGGCGCATGGAGAAATCGGGCAGAGCCATGGTAATTCTAGTCCTTCCGGTTGAGCCTCTGGAGCGCGAATGAACAAGGCATGAGCTGCCACGTCACCGGAACGCCTCTCGGAATAGAGGCGATGCACTCCATGTGGGATGGCGTGCGCCTTACAAGGGATGGCGGCGCAATGCAAGCCGGAGAGCACTGAAACTCCGACCAATCAACGAAAGATCCCGCGCCGGAGGCCGACGCGGGACCATGACAGGCGAAAGCGGTCTTGGTGCGCCCTATTGCGGCAGCTTGGCGCCCATCTGCTTCACGAGGTCGCCGACCTGCTTGCAGAACGAGGCCGCGGTGCCGTTCTGCGCCTTGGCGATCACCTCGATATCCTGCTCCATGCCCATGGCGGAGATCTTGCCGGCACGGCCCGCCGCTTCGGCAGCATCACCGCCGCTGAGATCGGCCGGAGGCGGAATCAGCGCCATCAGCTTCTTCTGCACCTCAAGGGCGCCGCCGTCGGTATGGCCCTTGTCGACGCAATAGCCGAGCAGGCCGAGCTGGTTGCGCGCCGCCTGGTAGGCGACCTTCAGCTGGTCCGCCTGGGTCTGGGCGAAGGACGGCGCCGCGGATGCCAGAAGCGACACCGCCGAGGCCGCGATCAACAACTTATAAAAGTTCATGCTGGATATCCTTAGGCTAATATGATCCCAAGCATGTCGCCATGCTCGCCCCCCACCACGCCTTGACTAGCGCCTGCGACCAGCCTCAACAACCCACACGCCCGAAGACCGCGAGCGCTCCATGGCGCTGACACTCGATCTCAGGACGATCTTCGTCACAGGCGCGCTGACCTGCTTCATCATCGGCGCGACGCTGCTGATGACCTTCGTGACCGGCCGCTTCACGCGCAGCCCGATCTGGTGGGGCGCGAGCAGCCTGTGCATCGGCTTCGGCCTGCTCGGCGCGGCCTTCCGCGACACGCTGCCCGACATCATCACGATCGAGCTCGCCAACACCGCGATGCTCGCCGGATGCCTGCTGCTGCTCTTCGGCATCCGCGCCTTCGCCGGCCGGGAGCTGAACTGGTTCCTCTTCGGGCTCGTCCTCGTCACGACTTGGACACTGCTCGCACTGTTTCCGGGACAGGACGGCTTTCCGGCGCGCGTGATGGTCGTCGCGGCGATCATGACGCTATGCGATGCCGCAATCGTGCGCGAGGCCGTCCGCCTGGCGCGGGAGGAAGGCCTGCGTTCGGCCTGGCTGCTCGCCGCCCTCTTCGCACCGACCGTGGTGATCTTTGGCGGCCGCATGGTGCTGGCTGCGCTCGACCAGGTCGGCACCGGGCTGTTTCCCACGGATTCAGGCGCGACGGGCTGGCTCGCGGCCACAGGCGTGACCTTCGTGATTCTGAGAGGGCAGGCGCTGCTCCTGCTCTCCGGCGAACGCAGCAACCAGATGCTGGCGAGCCTCGCCCGCCACGATCCGCTGACCGGAGCGATGAACCGTGCCGGCCTCGAGCAATGGCTCGCGCGGCAGCGGCGCGGATCGCAGCAGGTCGGATCGAAGGCCTCGTTGCTGCTCGTCGACATCGACCACTTCAAGGCGCTCAACGATGCGCGCGGCCATGCGGCCGGCGACGAGATCCTGCGCATCTTCACGACCGCGGTCCGCGGCCAGCTGCGCGGCGACGACATCCTCGCGCGCCAGGGAGGCGACGAATTCGCGGTCGTCCTGCCCGGCGTCAGCGTACGCGAGGCCGTTCGCATCGCCGACCGCATCCGCAACGTCTTCAGGGACGCGATCGCCGGCGTCGAGGATCTGCCGCAACCGCCGACGCTCAGCATCGGCGTGGCGGAAGTGGACCTGCGGGGCGTGAGCCTCGAACAGCTGCTGGCAGAAGCGGACGAAGCGCTCTACCGCGCCAAGCGGCTCGGGCGAGATCGCGTCCAGGCACAGCTCAAGACGGCCGAGGCCTGACGGCCCGGCCTTGTCGGCAGCCTGCTAGAGCATCTCGACGCTGACGACGCCCGGCGCGGCGCGCACGGCGTTGGCGATCTGCTGGTTGACCGGGAACTTGCCGGGCAGCTCGATCTCGACCTCCTGCGCCCCCTCGTCGAGGATCATCACGATCGAGACCTTGCCCTCGGCACGCGTGCCCTCACGCGGACGGATACGCTCCGCAATGGAGGCGACCGCCTTGTCGTCGCGCAGATAAATCAGCAGGTCCTGCTTCTGGCGCGAGGCGAGATCGTCGAGCACCTCGACGCCCTCGATACGCGGGCGGACATCCTCGCCGTCGAGCACGGCGGAGAGGCGCAGCACCAGCGCCCTGCCCGGTTCGAGCAGATCGCGGAACTTCATCAGCCCTTCGGAGAACAGCACGGCCTCGAACTGGCCGCTCGGATCCGAGAGGTTGACGATGCCCATCTTGGAGCCGGACTTCGTGCGCCGCTCCGACTTGTCGATGACCGAGACCGCGACCTTGCCGACGCCCGTGCCGTTCGCCTTCACCACCTGCGCGAAATCGGCATAGCGCTGCACGCGCAGGCGCTTGAGAACATGCTCGTAATCGTCGAGCGGATGGCCGGAGAGGAAGAAGCCGACCGCCTCATGCTCGCGCTTGAGCTTCTCGGCCGGCGCCCAGGGCTCAACCTGCGGGATGCGGAACTCCTCCTGCACCACGCCGCCTCCGAGCATGTCGAACTGGCCGGCAGCGGCCTCGTCGCGGGTCCGGTTGGACAGCGCGAGCATGCCGTCAATCGCGGCCATGGCGCGCGCCCGATCGGCTTCGAGCTCGTCGAGCGCGCCGGCGGCGATCAGCGCCTCCAGCGTGCGGCGATTGACCAGCTTTGTGTCGATGCGTCGCGCCAGATCGGCGAGATCGCGGAAGGGGCCCGCCGCCTGCCGCGCCGCGACCAGCGCTTCCACAGCCGCCCGGCCGACGCCCTTGATGGCGCCGAGCGCGTAGAAGATTTTGCCCTCGGCCACGTCGAACTCGACGCCGGAATGGTTGATCGCCGGTCGCTCGACCTTGATCCCCAGCCGCTCGGCATCGCGGCGGAATTCCGAGAGCTTGTCGGTGTTGCCCATGTCGAGCGTCATCGACGCCGCCAGGAACTCGACCGGATAATTCGCCTTGAGGAAGGCGGTCTGGAAGGCGACCACCGCATAGGCCGCCGCGTGGCTCTTGTTGAAGCCGTAATCCGCGAACTTCGCCAGCAGGTCGAAGATCTCCGAGGCGGTCTCCTTCTTGATCTTGTTGTCGATGGCGCCCTTCACGAAGCGGTCGCGCTGGGCGTCCATCTCCGCCTTGATCTTCTTGCCCATGGCGCGGCGCAGCAGATCCGCCTCACCGAGCGAATAGCCTGACAGCGCCTGCGCGACCTGCATCACCTGTTCCTGGTAGACGATGATACCGTGCGTCTCGCGCAGATAGGGCTCCATGCCGGGATGGAGATAGGTGGGATCCTCCTGGCCGAGCTTTCGCCGGCAATAGGTCGGGATGTTGTCCATCGGGCCCGGCCGATAGAGCGCGACCAGCGCGATCAGGTCCTCGATCCGGTCGGCCTTCATCTCGACCAGCGCCTTGCGCATGCCCGCCGATTCCACCTGGAACACGCCGACCGTCTCGCCGCGCGCCAGCATGGCGTAGGTCGTCGGGTCGTCGAAGGGCAGCTGCGCGAGGTCGATCTGGATGTCGCGCTGGGCGATGAGCTTCACCGCCGTGGTCAGCGTCGTCAGCGTCTTGAGGCCGAGGAAGTCGAACTTCACCAGCCCGGCCTGCTCGACCCATTTCATGTTGAACTGGGTGACGCGCATCCCGGTACGAGGATCGACCGAGAGCGCGACGAGCTGCTCCAGCGGCCGGTCGCCGATCACCACGCCTGCGGCGTGGGTCGAGGCATGGCGGTGAAGCCCTTCCAGCTTCTGGCCAATTTCGAGCAGGCGCGCGACGATCGGCTCGTCCTCGGCCGCCTGCTGCAGCTTGGGTTCGCCCTCGATCGCCTCCTTGAGCGAGATCGGCTTGGCCGGGTTCTGCGGCACGAGCTTGGTCAGCTTGTCGACCTGGCCGTATGGCATCTCCAGCACGCGGCCGACGTCGCGCAGCACGCCGCGCGCCAGCAGCGTACCGAAGGTGATGATCTGGGCAACGCGTTCCTGCCCGTAATGGTGCTTCACATACTCGATCACCTCTTCTCGCCGGTTCTGGCAGAAGTCGATGTCGAAGTCCGGCATCGAGACGCGGTCCGGATTGAGGAAGCGCTCGAAGAGCAGGCCGAAGCGCAGCGGATCGACGTCGGTGATCGTCAGCGCATAGGCGACGAGCGAACCCGCGCCCGAGCCGCGGCCCGGCCCGACCGGGATGTCATGGTTCTTCGCCCATTTGATGAAGTCCGAGACGATCAGGAAGTAGCCCGGAAACTTCATCCGGGTGATGATCGAGAGCTCGAATTCGAGCCGTTTCTCGTAATCCTCGGCCGTGAAGCCCTCGGCGGGACCGTGCTTGGCGAGCCGGGCGGCGAGGCCGGACTGGGCCTGCGCCTGCAGCTCCTCCGCCTCGTCGCGTCCCTCCTCGCCGAAGCGGGGCAGGATCGGTTTGCGGGTCGAGACCCGCCAATGGCAGCGCATCGCGATCTCGACCGTGCTCGCCAGCGCCTCCGGCAGATCGGCGAAGCGCCTCTGCATCTCGGCGCGCGAGGCGAAATAATGCTCGGGCGTGACGCGCCGGCGCGCGCCATCCGAGACCAGCCGCCCCTCGGCCACCGCGAGCAGCGCGTCATGCGCGTCGAAATCGGCCGGCTTGGCGAAGAAGGGCTCGTTGGTGGCGACGATCGGCAGATCAGAATCATAGGCGAGGCGCAGGAGATGGGCCTCCAGAGACGCCTCGTTCTCGCGGCCGTGGCGCTGCAGCTCGACATAGAGCCGGTCGCCATAGATCCCAGCCAGCGTCGCCAGCCGCGAGGCCGCCAGCGGGCGCTGTCCGTTGCGCAGCGCCGTGTCGACAGGCCCGTCGACGCCGCCGGTGAGCGCGATCAGCCCTTCGCCATAGGCCGAGAGCCGGTCGATGGTGGTGATGGGCTGCCCTGCCCCGCCGCTGGCGAGCGCCGCCTCGCTGACGAGCTTCATCAGATTGCCGTAGCCGGCCTCGTCCATCGCCAGCAGGACGATATGCGGCAGGCGCTGCTGCTGGACCGGCTTGCGCCCGCCCTCGCCGCCTTCATCGGCGAAATCGACCGAGAGCTGTACGCCGGCGATCGGCTGCAGGCCTGAGCCCGCCAGCTTCTCGGAGAATTCGAGGCCGCCGAAGAGATTGTCGGAATCGGTCAGCGCCATGGCCGGCTGCCCGTCCGCCGCCGCGAGTTTGGCCAGCGTCGCGATGGTCATCGCGCCTTCGAGCAGCGAATAGCTCGAATGAACGTGCAGATGGACGAATCCGATCTCCGACAGGATGCGCGCCTCGTCCGCTTCCCGAGCCATGTTCCTCTCCCGTCGCGCTAGAGCGACTCGCCGATCCTCCGGCTCTTATGCGGTGTCCGCAGGGGCGGCGTCGAGAATTCCTTGCCCGCCCTGTGGATGGCCGGGTCTGCCAACAGCTCCTGCCGCGATCGGGCAGGAGAACGATCAAACATGCGGGAAAGAGAAGATCGCGGCCCAGAGCCAGATCATGCCGAGGAAGACGCCCAGCGAGGCGACTTCGGCAAGGCCCACGACGATTTTGCGTGCTGCAGTCATGAGAACCTCCGTCGTTTTCGATATGTTCAGTTTAGTTCGCGTTTTGTTCTCGTCAACAATTGAGAAAGATTTCGGGTCTGCCGCGCACTGAAGGGGTTAATGGAAGCTTAATCAGGCGAGCTGCACCAGGGGCGTCATTCTCGGCGGTGCGGAGCGGCGACCCGAGAATCTCTGGACGACAGCGGCTGAAGCTTCCTTCGGCAGGATATGCTCGGGTTAAGCCCGAGCATGACACCTCCGGAACTGCCTCAGGTCAGCGGCACCACGCGCCCTTCCCGGATCGTCACGCGCCGATCCATCTGGCGCGCGAGTTCGAGGTTGTGCGTGGCGATCAGCGCCGCCAGCCCCGAGGCCCGCGCCAGTTCCATCAGCGTGCCGAAGACGCGCTGGGAGGTGTGCGGATCGAGATTGCCAGTCGGCTCGTCCGCCAGCAGCAGGCGCGGGCCGTTGGCGACGGCGCGGCCGATGGCGACGCGCTGCTGCTCGCCGCCCGAAAGCTCGCTCGGCAGATGGTCGAGGCGCTCGCCGAGGCCGAGGAAGCTCAGCAGTTCGGTAGCACGCTCCTCTGCGACCTTGCGCTGCAGGCCGCGGATGCGCTGCGGCAGCACGACATTCTCCAGCGCCGTGAATTCGGGCAGGAGATGGTGGAACTGGTAGACGAAGCCGATCTCGGTGCGGCGCAGGCGGGTGCGCCCGGCATCGTCAAGCTTGGTCGTGGCGAGCCCGCCGACGAAGACCTCACCCGCATCAGGCTTCTCCAAGAGGCCAGCGACATGCAGCAGCGTCGACTTGCCGGTGCCGCTCGGCGCGACCAGCGCCACGACCTCGCCGGGCCAGAGCGCGAAATCGGCCTTGCGCAGCACTTCCAGCGGCGCATCGCTCTGGGGATAGAAGCGCTCGACCTGCGAGAGGAAGAGCGAGGGCATGTCCTGCGCCATGCTCAGCCCATCCTCAGGGCTTGAACGGGGTCGAGCCGGGCCGCCTTCCAGGCGGGATAGAGCGTCGCCAGCAGCGAGAGCGTCAGCGCCATCACCACCACGCTCACAACCTCGCGCCAGTCGGTGACCGAGGGGATGTCGCTCAGGAAGCGCACCGTCGGGTCCCAGAGGTTGGCCCCGGTGATCCAGTTCAGCACCGCCATGATCGACTTGATGTTCTTGGCGAAGAGCACGCCGAGGATGAGGCCGCCCAGCGTGCCGACGACGCCGATCGCCGCGCCTGTCATCAGGAAGACGCGGAGCACGGTGCCACGCGTCGCCCCCATGGTGCGCATGATCGCGATGTCCTCGGTCTTGTCCTTCACCAGCATGATGAGGCCCGAGACGATGTTGAGCGCCGCGACCAGCACGATCAGGGTCAGGATGATGAACATCACGTTGCGCTCGACCTCGAGCGCATTGAAGAAGCTGCGATTGCGCTGCCGCCAGTCGGAGAGCACGAGCGGGCGCGGCGCATCGGCCTCGATCGCGTCGCGGACAGACTGGGTGCGGTCGGGATCATCGACGAAGATCTCGATGACGTTCACGTCGCCGTCGCGGTTGAAATAGGCCTGGGCCTCCGCCAGCGGCATATAGACGAAGGTGCCGTCGAACTCGGTCATGCCGATCTCGAAGATCGCCTTGACCGGATAGGCCTTGATGCGCGGCGCGGTGCCAAAGGGCGTCGAGGCCCCCTGCGGCGAGACCAGCGTCATCGAGTCACCAACCTGGATGCCGAGCGCATTGGCAAGCCGCCTGCCGATGGCAACGCCCGGCTGCGCGTCGAAACCGTCCAGCGTGCCGGCGCGGATGTTGCGGCCGATGAAGGGGATCGCCTTGATGTCGGCCTCGTGCACGCCGCGGACGAGCACGCCGTTGTTGCCGGACTGCGAGGAGGCGAGCGCCTGCCCTTCGACCAGCGGGATGGCGAGCTGGACACCACGGATCTTGCGCAGCCGCTCGGCCACGCTGTCGTAATCGTCGAGCGGCCGGTCGATGGGCGTCGCGAAGATATGGCCGTTCACGCCGACGATCTTCTCCAGCAGCTCCTTCCGGAAGCCGTTCATCACCGACATCACGATGATCAGCGTCGCGACGCCGAGCAGGATGCCGAGGAAGGAGAAGCCTGCGATGACCGAGACGAAGCCCTCGCGCCGGCGCGTGCGCAGATAGCGCCCCGCCAGCAGCCATTCGAAGCCGGCGAAGGGCTTCGTGCCTGTCGGTACCTCGGCGCTGTCGGCGACGGCGCTCATGCCGTTACGCCGCCCGGCCTTTGAAGCGGTCCAGCGCCGCTTCCAGCGAGACGAGCTCGCGCTCGCCCCCGGCACGGCGCTTCAGCTCGACCTTGCCCTCGGCCAGCCCCTTCGGACCGACGATGATCTGCCAGGGCACGCCGATCAGATCGGCGGTGGCGAACTTGGCGCCCGGCCGATCATCGGTGTCGTCGAGAAGGGCGTCATAGCCCTTGGCGAGCAGGTCCTTGTAGATGCGCTCCGCCGCGCCGTCGGTCGCCGCGTCTCCGGCCTTGAGGTTGATGACCGCGATGTCGAAGGGCGCGATCTCCTCGGGCCAGACGATGCCGGCATCGTCATGGCCGGCCTCGATCAGCGCCGCGACGAGGCGGCTCGGGCCGATGCCGTAGGAGCCACCATGCAGCAGCACGGGCTGGCCGTCCGGCCCGGCCACCGTGGCGCCCATCGGCTCGGAATACTTCGTGCCGAAATAGAAGATATGGCCGACCTCGATGCCGCGCGCCGAGACGCGTTTGTCTTCCGGAACCGCCTCGAAGGCGGCCTTGTCGTGCATCTCCTCGGTCGCGGCGTAGAGGCTCGTCCACTTGTCGAAGACGCCCTGAAGGCCGGCGACGCTGTCGAAATCGGTGTCGGCGGCCGGCGTCTCGAAATTCAGGTAGTCGCTGTGGCAGAAGACCTCGCTCTCGCCCGTGGAAGCGAGCACGATGAACTCGTGAGAGAGATCGCCGCCGATCGGGCCTGTATCGGCCTTCATCGGGATCGCCTTCAGGCCGAGCCGCGCGAAGGTGCGCAGATAGGCGGTGAACATGCGGTTATAGGCGTGGCGCGCCGCATCCTTGTCGAGATCGAAGGAATAGGCGTCCTTCATCAGGAATTCGCGGCCGCGCATCACGCCGAAGCGCGGACGGACCTCGTCCCGGAACTTCCACTGGATGTGGTAGAGGTTGAGCGGCAGGTCCTTGTAGGACTTCACGTAGCTGCGGACGATCTCGGTGACCATCTCCTCGTTGGTCGGCCCGTACAGCATGTCGCGGTCGTGCCGGTCCTTGATGCGCAGCATCTCTTTGCCATAGGCGTCGTAGCGCCCGCTCTCGCGCCAGAGATCGGCCGACTGGATGGTCGGCATCAGTATCTCGACGGCGCCCGAGCGGTTCTGCTCCTCGCGAACGACGTTGCTGATCTTGTTGAGGACGCGCAGGCCCAGCGGCAGCCAGGAATAGATGCCCGCGGACTGCTGGCGGATCATGCCGGCGCGCAGCATCAGCCGGTGCGAGACGATCTCCGCCTCCTTGGGCGTATCGCGCAGAAGAGGCAGGAAATAGCGGGAAAGACGCATCGGGAAACCTGTCGGAGAGCGCCGCGCGCGGAATCACACGGAGAGATCAGAAAGCGAGTCGTATGAGCTGAGAGACACCATCGCTCTCGGCAAAATGCAAACCATAATCAGCAGAGAACGGCGGAAGATGGCGAAGTTGTGCCGCCTTACGCCTTGGCGAAGCGCGCCTTCAGCGCCGCGAGCACCGGAGCCGGCACGAAGGGCGAGACATCGCCGCCCATCGCCGCGATCTGGCGCACCAGCGTCGCGGTGATATAGCGCACGCCCGGCGAGGCCGGCAGGAAGACGGTCTGCACATCGGGCGCCATGGTGCCGTTCATGCCGGCCATCTGCATCTCGTAGTCGAGATCGCTGCCGTCGCGCAGGCCGCGGATGATGATCGTGGCCCCGGCCCGGCGCGCGGCATCGACTGCGAGATCGTCGAAGGTCACGACATCGAGCACCGCCCCCTTCGCCGCCAGCAGAGGCGTCGCGACCTGCCGCAGCAGATCGGCACGCTCATCGACCGAGAACATCGGCGTCTTCCCGGGATGGACACCGATCGCCACCACGAGCCGGTCACAGAGGCCGGCAGCCGCGGCGATCACGTCCGCATGACCGTTGGTCACCGGGTCGAAGGAGCCTGTGTAGAAAGCGATGCGTGCCATGGCTCCAGCGTTAGCCGCTGGCCCGAAGGACGACAAGCTCTCAGGCGATAGGCACGACCGCGGCGAGCGCGGCCAGGCAGCCGACGATCATCGAGACGAGAACCATGAGGGACGCGGCCGCAGAGAGACGGCGCGGGTAGGCGAAAGGCTGGTCGGCATGCATGGGCACGATCCTGCGAATCAGCAAATACCTATGTCGTGTTGCGTGCTGGCCGGCGCGGGCCGCCGCGTGGCGAGATCGTGACGAAACCGTGACAGAGGCCATCCGGTTCCAGCGTTCCATTGCGTTTTCGCGCGGTTCACGCCAAACCGCGGGCCATGCTGACCATCAACGACATTACCTACCGCCTGGGCGAACGGCTGCTGCTCGACCACACGGGCGCTGCGATCCCCGACGGCGCACGCGTCGGCTTCGTCGGCCGCAACGGCACCGGCAAGACCACCCTGTTCAAGATCATCACCGGCGATCTCGGCACCGAGAGCGGCAATATCAGCCTGCCCAGGGGCCGGCGCATCGGCGGCGTGGCGCAGGAGGCGCCGGGCGGACCGGAGACGCTGATCGAGGTCGTGCTCGCGGCCGATACCGAGCGGTCCGCGCTGATGAAGGAATCCGAGACCGCGACCGATCCGCACCGCATCGCCGAGATCGAGACGCGGCTCGCCGATATGGGCGCTCATTCCGCGCCGGCCCGCGCCGCGATGGTGCTCCATGGACTGGGCTTCAACGAGGAGGCGCAGCAGCGCCCCTGCTCCGATTTCTCGGGCGGCTGGCGCATGCGCGTCGCGCTGGCGGCCGTGCTGTTCTCCGAGCCCGACCTGCTGCTGCTCGACGAGCCGACCAACTATCTCGACCTCGAAGGCACGCTCTGGCTCTACGATTATCTGGAGCGCTATCCGCACACCGTGATCGTCATCAGCCACGATCGCGAATTGCTGGACACCTCGGTCGACCACATCATGCATCTCGACCAGGGCAAGCTCACGCTCTATCGTGGCGGCTACTCCTCCTTCGAGAAGCAGCGCGCCGAGAAGCAGATGCAGCTCGCCCGCGCCAAGGAGAAGCAGGATGCCGAGCGCAAGCACCTGCAATCCTTCGTCGACCGCTTCAAGGCCAAGGCCACGAAGGCGCGGCAGGCGCAGTCCCGCGTCAAACGGCTGGAGAAGATGCAGACCATCGCGGCGATCGTCGACCGCGACGTTCAGCCCTTCGTCTTCCCCGGCCCGGAGAAGCCGCTCTCGCCGCCGATGATCGTACTGGAGGACGCCAGCGCCGGCTATGGCGAGCGCAAGGTCCTGTCCCGGCTCAACCTCAGCCTGGCGCCGGATGACCGCATCGCCCTGCTCGGTTCGAACGGCAACGGCAAATCGACCTTCTGCAAACTGATCGGCGGCAGGCTCGACGCCATGTCCGGCGAGATGAAGAAGTCGAGCAAGCTGGAGACGGCCTATTTCGCCCAGCACCAGCTCGACGAGCTGCGCATCGAGGACACGCCCGTCGGCCATCTGCGCGACCTGATGCCCGATGCGCCGGAAGCCAAGGTTCGCTCCAAGGCGGCGCAGATCGGGTTTCCGGCCTCGAAGGCCGACACGCCGGTGAAGCTGCTCTCGGGCGGCGAGAAGGCCCGGCTGATGCTGGGGCTCGCGACCTTCCACGGCCCTCACCTGCTGATCCTCGACGAGCCGACCAACCATCTCGACATCGACAGCCGCACCGCGCTGGTGACCGCGATCAACGACTATCCGGGCGCCGTCATCCTCGTCAGCCATGACCGCTTCCTGATCGAGGCCTGCGCCGACCGGCTCTGGCTCGTCTCGGGGGGGACGGTGAAGAGCTTCGACGGCGACATGGAGGACTACCGCTCCTATGTCCTCGACACGGCCAAGGCGGAGCGGCGCGGCAAGCCCGTCCCCGACGCAGCGGCCAAGCCGAAAACCGACGAGCGCAAGGAAGCCGCGACGAAGCGCGCGGCGCAGGGGCCGCTGCGCCAGAAACTCAACCTCGCCGAGGCGCGCATCTCCAAGCTCACGGGCCTGATCGAGAAGGTCGATGCCGCGCTCGCCAACGGCGCCTTTGCGCGCGAGCCGGAGAAGGCGCTGCAACTCTCGCGTCAGCGGGCGGAACTCAGCGAGGCGCTGACCGCGGCGGAAGAGGAATGGCTGCTGCTGGGCGAGGAGCTGGAGGGCGCTTGAGCCCGCTCGTTCGATACTAGTTCACCGTCATGGTCGGGCTTTTCCCGACCATCCACGTCTTCCTTGGGACCGCGCAGTGTTCAAGACGTGGATGCTCGCCACAAGGGCGAGCATGACGCGGGTGTAAGAAGCGGCGCCGTCATCTCAGTAAGGATGGCGATCCTTCTTGTTGGTCCAGGCCTCATAGGCCTTGAGGCCGACCTCGCGCTCGAAGTTCTCGCTGACCTTGATCCGACGCTCGCCCCACGGCTTGGCGAAATCCTCGTACTGGAACGCATCGTCGAAGCCGATCTTGCTCGTGTCCTTCAGGCTCGCGGCGAAATAGACATGGTCGATGCGGGACCAGTAGATCGCGCTCATGCACATCGGGCAGGGAGCGCCGTTGATGTAGATCTCGCAGCCCTTGAGCATGCGGGCGCGCTCCGGCACGGGATCGGGAGACCCAGCCTCGCGCGGGATCATCTCCAGGATCGTGCCGGCGCCGTATTCGCTACCGAGCAGCGCCTTGGGGTTGAGGCGGGCCGAGGCATCCATGATCGCGGTGATCTCGGCATGAAAGACCGGGATGCCGGTCAGCAGCACGCGGTTCTGGCCGCGCCCGATGATCTCGCCATCCTTGACGATGACCGCGCCGAAGGGGCCGCCCCAGCCCTTCTCGACCGACTCGATCACCAGCCGCGTCGCCTCTTCCATGAACTTGCGCTTCTCGGGCGAAGGCGTCGCGGCGACAGCCTTGGCTGCGGGAAGGCCCGCCGCGCCCGCTGCACCCAGAGCGATGGCTGCCGTGAAGAACTGGCGGCGGCCCGGATCCTCCGGCGCGTCGCAGCAGAATTCATGGGCAACGGCACAGGAGCAGTTCGGCATAGCAATCCAACCTTCAGTCACAGGCCAAGCCGGGCACGCCACCGCGCCGGGCGGCAGTTCGTGCAGGAACTGCCCTTGCGGCATTTAGCGCCCAAGTGCTGTAGACCCGTTAATTCAAATGGTTGGTTGCCGACGAACAGGCTTGAATTCGGGGCGATCTGCCAAAAGCAGCCATCTGGCGCCGAAGGCGGCCTCCGCCCGGATCTGTTGGAGGGTGATGAGCGGAAGTTGGCGCGTCGCTCTACCCCTAGCCGCGATTACCAGCCCCGGCCGTAATGCCCAACGACGGGCCGGTTGTTGTAGTAAACCGCTCGGCGAATGCCCGCGCGAACGACAGGCCGGCCATAGTATCCGGACCCATAGTAGGCGCCCCCGTAATAGGCACCTCCATAATAGCCGCTGTCGCCATAATAGGTTGAAGCTGGCGTGTTGTAATAGACCGTTTGCGGATAGCTGATCACCGCCCCCCGATCGCAATATGTACTGGCGGAATAAGTGGTGGCGGCATAGGGCGCGCCGCTATAGACGGTATTTCCATAATAGCCGTAAGTGGCCGGGGCGGCATAACCCGAACCGTATCCATAATCGGAACCGTAGTAACCAGAACCGTAGCCGTAGCCACTCCCGTAATAGGCGGCTCCTGCCGCAAGGCCGATACCGGCTGCGACAGCACGGCCACCGTAGTAGCGGTTGCCGTAATAGGCGCCACGATAGGCCGCTCCGCGGTAAGCCCCGCGATATCCGGCGCGGTACGCGGCGCGATATCCGCCTCCGTAGCCGACGCCGGCGGCACGGTATCCACCCCGATACCCGCCACCCACGGCGCCACCATGGTACCCCCCGCCTACGCCGACAACGCGGCGCTGGGCTTCGGCATCACTTGCGGTGAACAGGAGACTGCCGCACCCGATCAGAGCGGCAACAGGGAGCGCGAGAAGCGTCTTCATGGCTGCACCTGCGATTTCTTGGGCGCCACACCCGCAGGCCATAGTAAAGGGATCATTAACGACAATCCATCGCCATTTAGGGATGGTTGCGCTTGGCGGCAGGATGTGCAGGGCCCCGTCGCCGTGCCGCGCACGGCGACGATGTCGTTCGCGTCAGGCATTCTGCTGTATGTCGAGAGCCAGCCTCGCCGAGTGCGGTAGCCGGCGTCTCGGCTCAGCCTTCCCCGCCCGGCTTCACGATGCGGCTCAGGCGATTATCGGTGAAGAGATAGAGCTCCCGCCCGCCCGGCTCGGAATAGAGAACCTGCACCTCGCGCTGGCCCTTGCCGCTCTCGCCGATCAGCACGTCGGTCGGAGTCTTGGCCTTGATCTTCACCAGTTCGCATTCGGTGATGCCGGGCGCGATCTCCTTCGGCAGCGGACGCGTCGAGGGATCGAGCGAGGCGCCGACGCTGCACACGCCTTCCGGCGTCAGCACGGGCTCCTGCGTCGAGGCGCCGATGCTGCCGGTCGTGGTGGTCGTCGTGGTGACGCCCTTCTTCGTCTCGGACTGGAAGGCGAAGCCGCCCATGTCGACGGAGCAGCCCGCGAGCGCGGCGGTGCAGATGAGCAGGATAGGCAGTCTCACGCTTTCTTCTCCCAGCGGCCGGCCTCGTCCTGCTGCCAGTAGCTGGCGGCATGGCCCGAAGCCCGGGCCTTCTTCCAATCCTCGCGGGCGGCATCGAGCGCCTCGGGATCGTCTCCATCGAATATCAGAACGACGCGCTCGTAGGCATCCATTGCGTCGGGAATGCGAACACCGTCTGCGCAAACCCGGACCGCCGCGGCATTCGGATTATGCGCCTGGGTGGTCAGCACCACCGGGTTGGACGGCGCATCGGCCTCCAGCGCCGTCACATGCGGCAGGAAGCTCTCATCGGCATAGGTCCAGAGGTGATCGTCGATCACGGTGAGCCGCTCCTGGCTCGAGACCTCGACGACGACCTTCTGCCCGCGCGAGAGCGCGCGGTCGAGGATCGTCGGCAGGACCTGCTCCAGCGGGCGGGACTGCAGATGGAAGAACAGGATTTCAGCCATGTTCGCCTTAGGCCATCACCGTCGTTGCAAGCGCAGCGAAGAAATCCAGGGACGGCAGAACTCTGCGCCCCCTGGATTGCTTCGGAGCTCACGCTTCTCGCAATGACGCTGCTGCATCGACGTGTCAGCCCTCGTAATGTTCCGCCACCAGCCGGTCGAGCAGGCGCACGCCCCAGCCAGGCCCCCAGGAGCGGTTGATCTCGCTGTCCTTGGCGCCCATGCCGGTACCGGCGATGTCGAGATGCGCCCAGGGCGTGTCGTTGACGTGGCGCTGCAGGAATTGCGCCGCCGTGATCGAGCCGGCGTGGCGCCCGGCCGCGTTCTTCATGTCGGCGAACTTCGAATCGATCATCTTGTCGTAGGCCTTGCCGAGCGGCAGGCGCCAGACCGTCTCGCCGGTCCCGCGGCCGGCGGCGGCAAGCCTGTCGGACAGCTCGTCATTGTTGCTGAACAGGCCGGCATTCTCCTGCCCCAGCGCGACCAGGATCGCGCCCGTCAGCGTCGCGAGATTGATCATGAAGCGCGGCTTGAAGCGCTCCTGCGTGTACCAGAGCACATCGGCCAGAACGAGCCGGCCCTCGGCATCGGTGTTGATGATCTCGATGGTCTGGCCCGAGAGCGAGGTGACGATATCGCCAGGACGCTGGGCGTTGCCGTCCGGCATGTTCTCGACGAGGCCGATGACGCCGATGGCGTTGACCTTCGCCTTGCGGGCCGCGAGCGCGTGCATCAGGCCGACCACGCAGGCCGCGCCCGCCATGTCGCCCTTCATGTCTTCCATGCCGGCGCCCGGCTTCAGCGAGATGCCGCCGGTATCGAAGGTAACGCCCTTGCCGATGAAGGCGACCGGCTGCTCGCTGTCCTTGGCGCCGTTCCAGCGCATGATGACGACGCGGCTCTCGCGGCGCGAGCCCTGCCCGACGCCCAGCAGCGCGCGCATGCCGATCTTCTTCAGCTCCTTCTCGTCGAGAATCTCGATCTCGACGTCGAGTTTCTTCAGCTTCGCGGCGCGATCCGCGAACTCCTCGGGATAGAGCACGTTCGGCGGCTCGTTCACGAGATCGCGCGCCAGCACGACGCCGGAAGCCAGCGCCTCGGCCGTCTTCAGCGCCTTCCTGAGCGCCGCCTGATCGGCGGTGCGCAGCGTAACGGCGTAGGAACCCGCGTCGTCCTTGTCCTTGCTCTTCGTCTTGTAACGGTCGAAGGCATAGGCGCGCAGCTTGAGGCCGAGCGCCAGATCGGCGCCCTGCCCCGACGGAATCTCGCTCTCGCCCACAGCAAGCACGATCTCGGCGCTGCGGCCGGCGCGGAGCCGACCGGCGATGGCGCCGCCAAGCTTCACGAAATCGAGCGCGGCCCGCTCATCCTCGCCGCCGGTGCCGACCACGATCAGCCGCTCGTAAGGAGCGCCTTCCGGCGCAGGCAGCGCGAGTGCGCCATAGGCCTTGCCCTTGAATCGCTCGGCCACCGCCGCCCGCGTCAGCAACGCCTGCGCGCCCTCGCCCGCCAGCGCCTCGGCGGCCGTGGCCAGACCCAGCTTGTCGGAAACAAGGACCACCAGATCCTGCCCTTCGACGGCGTTCAGGGCTTTGATATCGAGCTTGAGGCGCTGCGACATGATCCGCTCACAATCTTGGGAGAACTGGGTGGGAAGGACACGACGAGGACAGGCGCGACACGATTCCCGTTTGCGCCTGGACCGCGCCTATACCATAGGGTGTGTCCGACTAACCACCTCGGGGGCCAGCAGGCTTCCCGCCCGCCGGAAAGCGACGCGTGCTGCTCAACCGCCTCGACCGATACATTCTGAAGACCGCGGCGGGCGCGGCGATCGTGCTGCTGCTCGGCCTGACGGGGGTCATCTGGGTCACGCAGGCGCTGCGCGAGGTCGATCTCATCACCGGCAAGGGCCAGACGGTCCTGATCTTTCTGACCGTCACATTGCTTTCGCTGCCGGCGCTGATCGCGGGCATTGCCCCGGTCGCGCTGTTCATGTCGACGCTCTACACGCTCAACAAGCTCAACGGCGATTCCGAGCTGATCGTGATGAACGCCGCCGGCGTCGCGCCCCATCGCATCACACGCCCGTTCATCGCGCTAACGATCGCGACCTCGCTGGTCGTCGCCTGGATGACGATCTCGGTGATGCCGGCCAGCTTCCGCATGCTGCGCGACCTGATCACCCTGATCCGCGCCGATTTCGTCGCAAACGTCGTGAAGGAAGGCCAGTTCGTCTCGCTCGATTCCGGCGTGACCTTCCATTACCGCGAGAAGGCGGGCGACTCGCTGGTCGGCATCTTCATGCAGGATCGCCGGGATCCGGCGCAGCCCTCGATCTATCTCGCCGAGCGCGGCCGCACGGTCGAGGCCGAGGGTCAGAGCTTCCTCATGCTGGAGAAGGGCACCATCCAGCGCGAGACCAAGAACACCAGCACGACCTCGATCATTTCCTTCGAGCGCTACGCCCTGAACCTGTCGGCCCTGACCGGTGATTCGAACGGCGGCGCGGGCGAAGGCGATGGCGACAAGGTGATCTACAAGCCGCGCGAACGCTCGACCTGGCAGCTCCTTACCCAGGATCAGAACGAGAGCTACTACAAGATCCAGGAAGGCCGCTTCCGTGCCGAACTGCACAACCGGCTTTCCGCCCCGCTCTATCCCTTCGCTTTCATGCTGATCGCCTTCGCCGCCATCGGCGAGGCGCGCACCACACGCCAGGGCCGGGCCTTCGCTATTCAGGCCGCCATCCTGATCGTCGGCGCAACGCGCATCGCGGCCTATGCGGCCTGGACGGCGAGCGTGCGCTCGCCCTTCGCCGCCGCCCTGCTCTATATCCTGCCCGTCGTCGCCATCCTGCTGGCAACGGCCTTGATCTTCCATGGGGAGCGACTGCGGCCGATCATAAGGCGCCTGACCGCTCCGCTGACCCTGCCGCTCATCGCCTTCGCGGCTCGTTTCCGGCGCGCCTGATGCTGCTTTTCACGACCTTCGGGCGCTATCTGACGAAGCGCTTCTTCCGCGCCATCTTCAGTGTCTTCGGCACCTTCTTCTTCCTCATCGGCACGCTCGATTTCGTCGAGCTGATGCGCCGCGCCGGCGATTCCCCGATCGCCACGACGCCGCGCATCGTCCAGCTCGCACTGTTCCGCGCGCCGGCCGTCGCCGAGCAGATCTTCCCCTTCGCTGCGCTGTTCGGCGGCATGTTCGCCCTGCTGACGCTGAGCCGTAAGCTCGAGCTCGTGGTGGCCCGTTCCGTCGGCGTCTCGGCGTGGCAATTCCTGCAGCCCGCCGCGGTCGTGGCCGGCGTGATCGGCCTGTTCTCGATCATGGTCTACAATCCGGTCGCCGCCGACCTGAAGCGCAAGGCCACCGCCCTGGAGACGCGTCTCTTCGTCCGCAGCGGCGGCAATGTCAGCATCTCCAAGGAGATCTGGCTGAGGCAGCGCAGCGTCGACGGCCAGGCGATCATCCGTGCCGCCGGCGCGATGCCGGACGAGGACGGCCTCTCGCAGGTGGCCTTCTTCCTGTTCAACCCGAACGGCAGTTTCAGGGAACGAATCGACGCGCGCCAGGCGCTGTTGCGGCCCGGGCATTGGGAGCTGACCGACGCGCGCAGCACCTCGGCATCCGAGGAGCCGCAGACCTATGCCAACTATGTGATCGCAACGACACTAGAGCCGGAACAAATGCGTCAAAGTTTCACGCCGCCGGACGCTGTGGGCTTCTGGTCCATGCCGGCAGTGATCGATCGGACGCAGCGAGCCGGCCTCGACACGACCCCATATGAGCTGCGATATCAAGCACTTATGGCGCGTCCGCTGCTACTGATCGCCATGGTGCTGGTGGCGGCATCCGTTTCTTTAAGATTTTTCCGGTTTGGTGGTGTGACCAAGCTGGTGATAGGTGGCGTCGCGGCTGGGTTCGTGCTCTATGTTGCGACACAGCTGTCGGAGGAACTCGGATCGTCGGGAATCGTCAATCCGATCGTAGCGGCGTGGCTACCTGCAGCATTGGGAACAATGCTCGGGGCGCTCGCCCTCCTTCACCAGGAAGACGGGTGAATTATACTGTGCCTATGGTTAATTTTGGGTTGAGCGGATGGGTTCAGGGGTAAAACGCGTCGCGCGCTTTGCCGCAGCGACCGCACTCGCCACCAGCCTGGCTTATCTGCTGGCGGCGCCGGCGCACGCCCAGAATCGGGCGGCCGGTGCCAAGCCTGCGGCTGCGGCTGCCGCCGCTCCGGCCAAGGCGCCGGATCGGATGGTCGTCGATGCGCGCGAGCTGGTCTACGACAACGACAAGAAGACGGTCGCGGCCGTCGGCGACGTCCAGATCCTGTATCAGGGCCGGACGATCGAAGCCGATCGCGTGATCTATGATCAGGGCAACAAGCGCGTCACCGCCATCGGCAATGCCCGCATCACCGAGAGCAACGGCACGGTCATCACCGGCGACAAGTTCAACCTGACCGACGATTTCCGCGACGGCTTCATCGATTCGCTGCGCGTCGTGAATCCCGACAAGACCCGGTTCTCGGCCCCGCGCGCCGAGCGCACCGACGGCGAGACGTTTATCTTCGACAAGGGCATCTACACGGCCTGCGAGCCCTGCAAGGACAATCCGGAACGGCCGCCGCTGTGGCAGGTGCGCTCCGCCCGGATCATTCACAAGAAGTCCGAGCAGACGATCTATTACGAGGATGCGCGGCTGGAATTCGCCGGCATCCCGATGGCCTATATTCCCTACATGTCGGGCCCGGATTCGACGGTGAAGCGGAAGTCCGGCTTCCTGTCGCCCACGCTCTTCAACACCTCGGCGCTCGGTTTCGGCGTCGGCCTGCCCTATTTCATCAATCTGGCGCCGAATTACGATCTGACGCTGACGCCGACCTATCTCACCCGGCAGGGGTTCCTCGGCCAGGCCGAGTGGCGCCACCGGCTGATGAACGGCTCCTATTCGATCCGGGCTTCCGGCATCTTCCAGCAGGAACCGCAGGCGTATCTGCCGAGCCCGCTCGGCCCGCGCGACAAGGATTTCCGCGGCTCGATCGAGACCAACGGCAAGTTCTTCATCAATCCGCGCTGGAATTTCGGCTGGAACGCGTCGATGTCGACGGATCGTTGGTTCTACAAGAACTACCGCATCCGCAACGAGGCCGTCAGTTCCACCACGTATCTGCAGGAAGTGACCTCGACGGCCTATCTGAACGGGCAGAGCGAGACCGCCTGGTTCGATATGCGCGGCTATTATTTCCAGCCGCTGAATTACCAGGACTGGCAGAAGCAGCAGCCCGTCGTGCTGCCGGTGATCGACTACGACAAGCGCGTCCACAAGCCGTCCTTCCTCGGCGGCGAGGTCGAGTTCAACGTCAACATCACCAGCCTGAACCGGGACACGGCCGCCTTCTCGGAGGTGCCGCAGCAGAAGACCTATCTGCTCACGGACCCCTATTCGCTCTATGACGGCTGCGCGGTCTATCAGAAGAGCCAGTGCCTGGTTCGCGGCCTCGCGGGCAACATGACGCGCGCCAGCGTGCAGGCATCCTGGCGGCGCAACTTCATCGATCCGCTCGGCCAGGTCTGGACGCCCTACGCCTCGGTGCGCGCCGACATCTTCTCGATCAATCCGGATACCAACGGCGTCATCAACGCGCGTGTGAAGACCATCGCCGATACCTCGGACGAGGTTTTCGGCCGCGTGATGCCGGCCATCGGCCTGATGTATCGCTATCCCTTCGTCGCCAAGACGGACTGGGGCACGCATATCATCGAGCCTGTCGCCCAGATCGTGGCGCGTCCGAACGAGACGAACAGCCTGCGCATCGCCAACGAGGACGCACAGAGCCTCGTCTTCGACGCCAACAACCTGTTCGAATGGAGCGGCAAGTTCTCCGGCTACGACAGGCTCGAGGGTGGCACCCGCGCCAATGTCGGCGCGCTCTATACCGGCCGCTTCGGCAAGGAGGCCTTCGCCAACTTCCTGATCGGCCAGTCCTATCAGCTGGCGGGGCGCAACTCCTACACGAGCGGCGACCTGCTGAACACCGGGTTGAATTCCGGCCTGGACACGGACAGCTCCGACATCGTCGCCCGCGCCCAGTTTTCCCCGTTCAAGGGCTTCTTCCTGACCGGGGCGACGCGCCTCGACTCGACCACCTTCGAGGCTCAGCGCGTCGATGCGGCGGCCACCTATTCGAACAAGATATTCTCGGCCTCGCTCGGCTATGGCCGCTACGAGCCGCAGCCGGAACTCGGCATCTCGCGTCGCCGCGAGGGCCTGTCGCTGAACGGCTCGATCAACGTCACGACGAACTGGAGCTTTCGCGCCGGCGTGCTGTTCGATCTCGACAAGTATAAGTATGACCGCGAGCGCTATCGCGACCTCTACCAGTCCTATCTCGCGGCGCCGGCCGTCACCGCCGTACCGATCTACCCGAACACCGGACCGTTCCAGACCGCCTCGACCTCGTTCGGCATCAACTACACCGACGAGTGCACGGTCTTCGACATCCGGTATCTGCAGAGCTATGCCGACCGTCAGGCGGGTTCCACAAAGGACACTCGCACGATCATGTTCCGCCTGGAACTGCGTACGCTGGGCGAAATCAGCTATTCGCAGAACGTCGGTGCGGCCTCGACCAGCGACGGCATCAGCCAGTAATTCCCCGGGCCGATGGCCCGGTTATTCCTTCGATCCGCGGAGATCGTCTTGTCTGCGGAGGTTCTCTTGCCGGCATTGCCGCTTGCGCTGACACAGGGCGATCCGGCCGGGATCGGGCCGGAGCTCGCCTTGCGCGCCTGGCGGGAACGGAACGATCGCGACCTGCCCGCCTTTGCCGTGATCGGCAACGTCGACCACCTCGCCCGCACCGCCACCAGCCTCGGCTGGGACGTGCCGCTGCAAGCCTGCGGCTGGGCCGAAGCGAGCAACATCTTCCCGCAGGCGCTGCCGGTGATCCCGCTTGCAGACGCGGGCGGCGCCGAGCCGGGCCGGCCCGACCCCGCCACGGCAGCCGGCACGATCGCCTCGATCGACCGGGCGGTCGCCGCGGTGCGGCAGGGCCAGGCCGCCGCCGTGGTCACCAATCCGATCGCGAAATCAGTGCTTTACAGCGCCGGCTTCAGGCATCCCGGCCATACCGAATATCTCGCTCATCTCGCGACTGAAGGCGGCGCCGAGCCGCGGCCCGTGATGATGATTTGGTCGGAGGAGCTGGCCGTCGTCCCGGTCACGATCCATGAACCGCTCAAGCGCGTGCCCGAGCTTCTCACGAGCGAGCTCATCGTCGAGACAGCGCGGATCGTGGCGCGCGAGCTCACGACGCGCTTCGGTATTGCGGCGCCGCGGCTGGCGCTGAGCGGTCTCAACCCTCATGCCGGTGAAAACGGGGCGATGGGTGAGGAGGACGGGGCGATCATAGAGCCGGCGATCGCCGCCTTGCAGGCCGAAGGCATCGACGCGCGCGGTCCCTATCCGGCCGATACGATGTTCCATGCCCGCGCGCGAGCCGGCTACGATGTCGCGCTGGCGATGTATCACGATCAGGCGCTGATCCCGATCAAGACCATCGCCTTCGACGATGGCGTCAACGTCACGCTCGGCCTGCCCTTCATCCGTACCTCGCCGGACCACGGCACGGCCTTCGACATTGCCGGCAAAGGGATCGCGCGGCCGGACAGCCTCTGCGCCGCCCTGAAGCTCGCCGCGAGGATGGCGACAACCCCATGAGCCAGATCGACGAACTGCCGCCGCTGCGCGATGTCGTGGAGCGCCACGGGCTGATGGCGCAGAAGGCGCTCGGCCAGAACTTCCTGTTCGACCTCAACCTGACGAGCCGGATCGCGCGCTCCGCCGGCCCGCTGGACGGCGAGACGGTGGTCGAGATCGGCCCCGGCCCCGGCGGGCTGACGCGCGCGTTGCTCGCCAACGGCGCGGGCCGGGTCATCGCCATCGAGCGCGACCGGCGCTGCCTGCCTGCTCTGGCCGAGATCGCAGCCTATTATCCCGGCCGGCTGGAAATCATCGACGGCGATGCACTGGCCGTCGACCTGTCGCCGCATCTGAAGGGCGGCAGGGCGAAGATCGTGGCCAATCTGCCCTACAACATCGGCACGCCGCTGCTCGTCGGCTGGCTCAGCCTCGAACCCTGGCCGTCCTGGTGGAGTTCGCTGACGCTGATGTTCCAGCGCGAGGTGGCGGAGCGGATCGTGGCGACGCCCGAGGAGCGCGCGGACTACGGGCGCCTCGCCGTGCTATCGAACTGGCGCTGCGAGACGAGGATCCTTTTCGACGTGCCGCGCAGCGCCTTCGTGCCGCCGCCGAAGATCACCTCCTCGATCGTCCAGCTTCTGCCCCGCGAGAAGCCGGAGCCTTGCGAACGGCGCCTGCTCGAGCGGGTCACGCTCGCCGCCTTCGGCCAGCGTCGCAAGATGCTGCGGCAGAGCCTGAAGGCCGTACTGCCCGATCCGGCGCCGATCATCGCCGCCGCGGGCCTGTCCGAGACGGCGCGGGCCGAGGAAATCCCGGTCTCTGGTTTCGTGCGGCTTGCGAACGCGCTTGGCGAGGCGCTGTGAACGCAGACTGTCGTGCCCGGGCTTGACCCGGGCATCTCAGAACGAGAGGGCGCTGGTTCAACCAATGCCCGGGGTCAAGCTCGGGCATGACGGCCTATAGCTCAGGCAGCTCTTCGCTCAGCAGGCGCTCGACGAAGGCTTCCATGCCGACGGCACGGCTGCGCTTCAGGCGCTCGGCCGCCAGGATCGAGCGCACCGCCTCATAGGCTTTCTCGAGATCGTCGTTGACGATGACATAGTCGTAGACCGTCCAGCGCGCGATTTCCTCGCGAGCGTTGCGAAGCCGCTTGGCGATGACGTCCGGCGCGTCCTCGGCACGGCGCACGAGGCGCGAGCGCAGCTCCGCCATCGAGGGCGGCAGGATGAAGATCGAGACGACATCCTCGCGCGCCTTTTCGAGGATCTGCTGCGTGCCCTGCCAGTCGATGTCGAAGAGCACGTCGCGGCCGGCTCTCAACGAAGCCTCGACCGGCTTGCGCGGCGTGCCGTAGCCATTGCCGTGCACCTCGGCCCATTCCAGCAGCTCGTCGCGCTGGCGCATGCCGTCGAAGGTCTCGCGGTCGATGAAATGATAATGCACCCCGTCGATCTCGGACGGGCGCTTGGCGCGCGTGGTCACCGAGATCGACAGATCGAGATTGGTCTCGGTCGCCGATTTCGACAGCGTGCGCGTCAGCGTCGATTTCCCCGCGCCCGAGGGCGAGGACATGATCATGATCAGGCCGCGGCGGGCCGGGCGGTCGGTTTCGGCCATCGGCCCTTACTCCACGTTCTGAACCTGCTCGCGCAGCTGGTCGACCACCGTGCGCAGCTCCAGCCCGATGCGGGACAGGCCGGGATCGTTGGCCTTGGCGCAGAGCGTCGAAGCCTCGCGGCCGAATTCCTGCGCGAGGAAATCGAGCTTGCGGCCGATCGGACCGCCCTTCGAAAGCAGCTCCCGCAGCGCCGCGACATGGGCCTGAAGCCGATCGATCTCCTCGCGGATATCGGCGCGCACCGCGATCAGCGCCGCTTCCTGATGGAGCCGCTGCGCATCGAAGCCGCTATTGGCGCCGAGCAGCGTCTCGACCTGCTGGGCGATACGGGCGCGGATGACCTCGCTGCTGCGGGACGGATGCGCCTCGGCTTCCGCCGCGAGCCGGGCGATGGTCTCGAGATGCCCTTGCACGATCGCCTCGAGCGCGCGGCCCTCCGCGGAGCGGGCCTCCTTCAGCGAGAGCGTCGCCGCTTCCAGCCCGGCGAGAGCCGGCGCCTCGACGGCACCCAACACGTCCTGGGCCTCGTCGGTGAACTCGACCACGCCGCGAATTCCGAGCAGGCCGTCATAGGAAGGCGGGCTGATGCCGGCAGCCGGCGGCAACCGCTCGATCGCCTGGAGCAGCGCAGCCAGCACGCCCTCGTTGACGCGCGGCCGCGGCGGGCCGGCGTCACTGGTGACGGCGAGATTGACGTGGAGCGTGCCGCGGGCGAAAGCCGCCGACAGATGCTTGCGTGCGGCCTCAGCCAGCACCTCGAAGCCGGGCGGGACGCGCACGCGCAGATCGAGGCCGCGGCCGTTGACGCTGCGGATCTCCCAGGCCCAGCCATGCACGCCGGAAGTTCCCGCGGCGCGGGCGAAGCCCGTCATGCTCTCGATGGCCATGCCTCTGCGATCTCCCTAGATCGCCGCGCGTCCGACAGGGCGCGATAACGGTGATCTATCTCATTGCTATCGCATCGGATTGGTCGGGAAAGTGGATTCCACTTTTCGGTCCGATGCTATTGCGATGCGGCGGGACCGTAGTGGCGCCCCCGCGCGGCGGCAAGCACCGCGGGGGTGGAAAATGGGGATGAAGCGCTCTGCGCGTCCGCTCAGGGAACCTTGAGCTGCGGAATCTGCTTGGGCGAGTTCAGGTCGAAGGTCTTGTTGAGCAGCGGATCGCGCGGGGTGCCCTCCGAGGCATCGAAAGCGCGCGCGCGCGTTCCCGCCACGCCGCCGGCAGGCTGCGCGATCGGCGCCCCGGCATTGTCACTCGCAGGCTGCGGCGTGGCCGGCGCTTCGGTCCGATTGTCGGGGCCCGCCGGCGGCTCGACCTTGTCGACGCTATCAGCCGGGGGCTTGCCGCCCGGCTGCTGGCTGCGCACCGCCTCGATCTGGCGCCAGCGGCCGACATTGCGGTTGTGCTGGTCCAGCGTCTCGGCAAAGGCGTGCCCGCCGCTGCCGTCCGCGACGAAGTAGAGCTCCTTCGTCCGCGAATGGTTGACCACCGCTTCCATCGCCGCACGGCCGGGATTGGCGATCGGCCCCGGCGGGAGCCCTGCGATGACATAGGTGTTGTACGGCGTCGCCTGGGTGATCTCGTTGCGCTGGATCGGACGCCCGAGCGTGCCCTTGCCGCCGACGATGCCGTAGACGATCGTCGGGTCCGACTGCAGCCGCATCTTCTGGTTCAACCGATTGATGAAGACGCCGGCGACGCGTGGGCGCTCATCGGCGCGGCCGGTCTCCTTCTCGACGATCGAGGCCAGGATGACGAGCTCTTCCGGCGTCTTGATCGGCAGGTCGGTTGGCTTGCGGGCCCAGATGCTCTTCAGAATCGCGCTCTGGCTCCGCCCCATCTGATCGAGGATGCCCTTCCGCGAGAAGCCGCGCGGGAAGCGATAGGTGTCGGGGAGGATCGAGCCCTCCTTCGGCACCTGTGCAATCTCACCGGTCAGGAGATCGTTGTTGCGCAGCCGCTCGACGACCTGCTCGCTCGTCAGCCCCTCGGGAATGGTGATCGAATGCTCGACGACCTTGCCACTGGAGATAATGTCGAGGATCTCCTGCGGGCTGACGCGCGCCTTGAACAGATACTCGCCGGCCTGGAGCTTGTGCCAGTCGCCGCCCATCATCGCCGAGACGCGGAAGCTGAGCGGGTGCTCGATCAGCCCCTCGCGCTGGAGCAGCTCTGCGATCTCGGTGAGACCGCTTTCCTTGGGGATGATGAGAACCCGGTCGCTCGCCAGCGGGCCAGCCGACTTGCTCTGGCTCGAGACGATCGCAATTCCCGCGCCGACGACACCGGCCAGGACGAGCACGACCGTGAACAGGCCGCTCAGCATGGAGAGGAACGGACTGCTGCGGCGGCGACGACGAACCTTCGGCGGCGGCGCCGGCGGAGCTACGGGCTTGAGGGCCTCGCTCGGACTTTTCGGGGCGACGCGGGGCGTATCGTTCACGTTCAGGTGGCTCGCAGCACGGGGTAGACGATCTCGGCCTGACCGGCCCCGGCGCACCGGCCTCGGAGAATGCCGGATCGCTCAGGGTTCCGATCCGGCATTAGAACCGGTTTCCAGTCGGCTGTGAACGCGGAATCGCGCGAAGCCGACTCGGAATGCCAATTCTATCCAACAATATGGCGAAACGGCGCATTCGCTGCGCCGGCTCAGGCCTCGGGCCGGTAGCGCCTCAGGACGATCGAGGCATTGGTGCCGCCGAAGCCGAAGGAGTTCGACAGGGCGTAGTCGATCTCCCGGTTGCGCGGCTTGTGCGGCACGAGGTCGATCTCGGTCTCGACGGACGGGTTGTCGAGATTGATCGTCGGCGGCGCCACCTGGTCGCGGATCGCGAGCACGGTGAAGATCGCTTCGATAGCACCCGCAGCCCCGAGCAGATGGCCGGTCGCCGACTTGGTCGAGGACATCGAGGGACGCTTCGGCGCATTGGCCAGCAGGCGCTCGACGGCGCGCAGCTCGATCTCGTCGCCGAGCGGCGTCGAGGTGCCATGGGCGTTGATATAATCGAGGTCAGAGGCCGTGATGCCGGCCCGGACCAGCGCCGCCTGCATGCAGCGATAGGCGCCGTCGCCATCCTCGGCCGGCGAGGTGATGTGATAGGCGTCGCCCGACATGCCGTAGCCGACAACCTCGGCGTAGATGTGTGCGCCACGCGCGATCGCGTGCTCGAGTTCCTCGAGCACGACCACGCCGGCGCCCTCGCCCATGACGAAGCCGTCGCGGTCCTTGTCATAAGGACGCGAGGCCTTCTCGGGCGTGTCGTTGAAACCGGTGGACAGCGCGCGGCAGGCGCAGAAGCCGGCAATGCCGATGCGGTTGATCGCCGATTCGGCGCCGCCTGCGACCATGACGTCGGCATCGCCGAGCGCGATCATGCGGGAGGCGTCGCCGATCGCATGCGCACCGGTCGAGCAGGCCGTGACGGCAGAGTGGTTCGGGCCCTTGAGCCCGTGCTCTATCGAGACATAGCCGGACGCGAGATTGATCAGGCGCCCGGGAATGAAGAAGGGCGAGAGCCGGCGCGGCCCGCGCTCCTTGAGCAGGAGGGAGGCTTCATAGATGCCTCCGAGCCCGCCGATGCCGGAACCGATGGCGACACCGGTCCGGATCTGGTCCTCGTAGCTTTCCGGCTTCCAGCCCGCATCCTTCAGCGCCTGCGTGGCCGCGGCCATCGCGAAGACGATGAACTCATCGACCTTGCGCTGCTCCTTCGGCTCCATCCAGTCGTCGGGATTATAGGTCCCGTCGCTGCCGTCGCCCCTGGGGATGTTGCAGGCAATCTGCGCCGGCAGATCGCTGGCGTCGAAGCTGGTGATGGGGCCGGCACCGCTGGCGCCGGCCAGAAGCCGCGACCAGCTGGGCTCGACGCCGCAGGCAAGCGGCGTCACCATGCCAAGGCCGGTGACGACGACACGCCGCATCGAATAACTGCGAGAAGCCATGTTTCTTTCTGCGTCGATCAGCCGGGAGGCCGATCAGGCGCTCTTCGAAGACAGGAACTTCACGGCATCGCCGACCGTCACGATCGTCTCGGCCGCATCGTCCGGGATCTCGACGCCGAACTCTTCCTCGAAGGCCATCACGAGCTCGACGGTGTCGAGGCTGTCCGCGCCCAGATCCTCGATGAAGTTGGCGCCCTCGACGACCTTCTCGGGCTCGACGCCGAGGTGCTCGACCACGATCTTCTTCACGCGCTCGGCGACATCGCTCATGAGTCTATTCCTTGGAAACTGAAAACGCATCGCAGGGGCGCGACGCGCATTTGATGGACCTTCATCCCGAGCCGCCGCGCCATCGTGACGATGTCCGCGATCCGGAACGCTCGAAGCCTGCACAAACGCAACAACCGGGGTTTCGTCAAGCCCCCCGGCCTGCCCGATGGCAGCGCGACGGCGCTAGTTAACATATGCTTACGAGGCTGGCGAGAGCGCCCCGGACTTATCAGAAACGATCCAGAAACGGCGTTAATACGCCTAAATCATTGCCATTCCGCCGTTCACGTGAAGCGTCTGGCCGGTGACATAGCCGGCTTCCTCGCTGGCGAGATAGGCGACTGCGGCAGCGACGTCCGCGCCGGCCCCGAGACGGCCCATCGGCACATCCCCAAGGATGCCCTCGCGCTGCTTCTCATTGAGGGCCTGGGTCATCGGCGACTCGATGAAGCCGGGCGCCACGATGTTGACGGTGATGTTGCGGCTCGCGACCTCGGCGGCCAGCGCCTTGGACATGCCGATCAGCCCGGCCTTGGCGGCGGCGTAGTTGCCCTGCCCGGCATTGCCGGTCGTGCCGACGACGGAGCCGATGGCGACGATGCGGCCGTAGCGCCGGCGCATCATGGACTTCACGGCCGCCCGCGAGAGACGGAAGGCCGCCGTCAGATTGACCGCCAGCACATTGTCCCAGTCCTCGTCCTTGAGACGCAGGAACAGGTTGTCCCGGGTGATTCCGGCATTGTTGACCAGGATGTCGAGCCCACCGAGCTTCTCCTCAGCCGCCGGCACCAGCGCCTCGACCGAATCCTTGTCGGAAAGGTTGCAGGGTGTCACCACGACGCGCTCGCCGAGCTCGGCGGCGAGCGCGTCCAAGGCCTCCGCGCGCGTGCCCGAGATGGCGACGCTCGCGCCCTGCGCGTGCAGCGTCCTGGCGATGGCTCCGCCGAGGCCACCGGTCGCGCCGGTGACCAAGGCCTTGCGGCCGGTCAGATCAAACATGTTCGCTCCCTTTCGGCGTTCTGCCGTCCTGGCCCGTTCCGGGCCCTGCCCTTAGCCGTTGCGGGCCTTGTAGGCCGCGATGTCGTCGGCCGTTCCGACCGAGATCGGCGCCGCGCCGGCGACGATCCGCTTCACCAGCCCGGCGAGCACCTTGCCGCTGCCGAGCTCGACGAAATCAGTGACGCCGGCCGCGGCCATCGCCTGGACGCATTCCCGCCAGCGCACCGTGCCCGTGACCTGGGCGACGAGCGAGTCGCGGATCGCGCCAGCGTCGCTGAGCGGGGCCGCGCCGACATTGGCGACGACCGGCACGACGGGCGCAGTCATCGAAACCTTGCCGAGAGCCTCGCGCATCGCCCCGGCCGCCGGCTGCATGAGAGCACAGTGGAAGGGCGCGGAGACCGGCAGCAGCATCGCGCGCTTGACGCCGCGCTCGCCAGCCAGCGCGATGGCGCGCTCAATCGCGGCCTTGGCGCCGGAGAGCACGACCTGGCCGCCGCCATTGTCGTTGGCCGCCTCGCAGACCTCGCCCTGCGCAGCCGCCGTCGCAATCTCGCGGGCGAGATCCAGCTCCGCACCGAGAAGGGCCGCCATGGCGCCCTGCCCGGCCGGAACGGCTTTCTGCATGGCGTCGCCGCGGATGCGCAGCAGCCGGGCGGCATCGGCGACGGAGAAGGTGCCGGCGGCGGCGAGCGCCGAGTATTCGCCGAGCGAGTGACCGGCGACGAAGGCGGCATCGCGCTTGAGATCGAGGCCGGCCTCGCTTTCCAGAACGCGCACGACCGCGAGGCTCACCGCCATCAGCGCCGGCTGGGCGTTCGCCGTCAGGGTCAGCTCTTCCGCAGGTCCTTCCCACATCAGCGTGGAGAGCTTCTGCGAGAGCGCGGCATCGACCTCGTCGAACACGGCCCTGGCGACGGGGAAGGCTTCGGCCAGGCTCTTGCCCATGCCGACGGCCTGCGAACCCTGTCCGGGAAAGATGAAGGCTGTGGTCATCTGCGGAACGCCCTGTGTTTTTGTCACTCTTGTTATATGACGCGGCTGTCACAACGGTTTGGCGCCCAAGTCAAGCGCCGTGCCCGAGTTTTCCGCTCCGGAAAGCGCATTCCGCACGAGATTCCGGTTGCCATGACCCGAAAGAGCCTGTAACGACCGCCTCCTGCTTGTTCGGCCGGAGGCTGAACGGATGGCGCATGTCCCTATTGATCTGCGCAGGCTCGTTTCCCGAACCGTCATCCCGTGTCTCCGCCTTCGATGAAATCCTGTCGGGCCTTATCCAGGGCTCGGAGGGCTCCGCGCCGGGCGAAGCAGGGTGAAACAAGGAAGGCCAATCATGGCATTGTACGAGCATGTGCTGCTCGCGCGGCAGGATGTCAGCGCGCAGCAGGTCGAAGCTCTTGTCGAGCAGTTCAAGGGCGTGATCGAAGCGAATGGCGGCGCCATCCGCAAGGTCGAGTACTGGGGCGTCAAGTCCCTCGGCTACCGCATCCGCAAGAACCGCAAGGCGCACTACACGCTGCTGAACATCGAGGCTCCCTCCGCCGCCGTGCTGGAGATGGAGCGCCAGATGCGCATCAACGAGGACATCCTGCGCTTCATGACCGTCAAGGTCGAGGAGCTCGAGGAAGGTCCGTCGGCCATGCTGCAGAAGCGTGACCGCGACGACCGTCCGGAGCGTGGCGGCGACCGTTTCGAGCGTGGCCCGCGCCGCGATCGTCCGCGTCGTGAAGACGAAGCCGCCACCGAAACCGCCGAAGCGGAGGCCTGAGAATGTCGACTGCATCCGCTGGCGCCCGTCGCCCCTTCTTCCGCCGCCGCAAGTCCTGCCCCTTCTCGGGCGAAGGCGCCCCGAAGATCGACTACAAGGACGTGCGTCTGCTCTCGCGCTACATCTCCGAGCGCGGCAAGATTGTTCCGTCCCGCATCACGGCGGTCTCCGCCAAGAAGCAGCGCGAGCTCGCCCAGGCGATCAAGCGCGCCCGCTTCCTCGGCCTGCTGCCCTACGTCATCCGCTGAGCGGGTGAACCTCTCTCCGGAGGCGCCTGCGCGCCTCCGGTTCGCTACCTGATTTCAATCAGTCGCCCGGTGGTGAGACTCCTCCGGGTTCGTTGAGGCGAGAACAGCCTCTCACCCTGCCCAGGCCTTTGATCAGGCCAGCGAGCAGCGGGACAGCAGGACGGACCATGATACCGATTGTCGGCATCGGCGCGGGCCTCGTTTCGGCCCTTCTCTTCGCAGTGGTGATCACCGGATCGCCGCTCGCTGCGCTGCTGTATTCTGCCGCCCCCCTCCCGATCTTCATCGCCTCGCTCGGCTGGAACCACCGTTCCGGCCTGATCGCCACGGCTGCCGGCGCGCTTGCCATCGCGGTCGTGCTCTCGCCCTCGGGCGGCATCGCCTTTGCGCTGATCATCGGCCTGCCGGCCTGGTGGATCGCCTATCTCGCCCTGCTGGCCCGCAGCGACGACCAGGGCGCTGCTGAATGGTATCCGCTCGGCAACCTCCTGCTCTGGATCGCCGGGACCGCCGCGCTCGCGACCATCGGCAGCGCGCTCGTGATGACCACCGACTACGAGGCCTATCGCACGGTGATCTCGCGCATGATCGAGAACCTGCTGAACGAGATGGTTCGCGGCAGGTTGATCGCGCTCCCCGCCGATGTCGACGTCAAGGACCTCGCACAGAACCTGGCCCCGGCGGTGCCGCTGGGCATCGGCGCCTCCTTCGTCACCACCATCACGGCCAATCTCTGGCTCGCCGGCCGCGCCGTGAAGCTCTCGGACCGGCTGCCGCGGCCCTGGCCCTTCATTCCTTCGACGACGCTGCCGCGCCGGGCGCTGCTCCTGCTCGTCGGCGCGGCCGTGGCCTCCGCCATCGACGGCTTCATCGGCATCGCCGCCATGGCCTTCGTAGGCGCGCTGCTCGCCGCCTTCATGTTCAGCGGGCTCTGCCTGCTGCACGACATCTCGCGCGGCCGCGCCTGGCGGCTGCCGATGCTGATCTCGGTCTACGTCTCGCTCGTCGTGATGCAGGCCGTGCTGACGCCGCTGCTCGCGGTTGCTGGCCTGATCGATACAGCCTTTGGCCTGCGCAAGCGGGCCGGGCTGGCGCCTCCGCCTACCCAATCCTGAACTTCGAACACCTGCCTGAAACGCGAATACCAGAACCTCAAGGAGAAGAACCATGGAAGTGATCCTGCTCGAGCGCGTCGCCAAGCTCGGCCAGATGGGCGAGATCGTGAAGGTGCGTGACGGCTTCGGCCGCAACTACCTGCTCGCCCGCGGCAAGGCACTGCGCGCCACCGAAGAGAACAAGAAGCGCTTCGAGAGCCAGAAGCTCGAACTCGAGACCCGCAACCTCGAGCTGAAGTCCGAGGCCGACGCGATCGCCGAGCGCCTCGACGGCCAGTCCGTCGTGATCCTGCGCCAGTCCGGCGAGTCGGGCGTGCTCTACGGCTCGGTCTCGACCCGTGACATCGCCGAGGCTCTGTCGGCCGAGGGCTTCAAGGTCGCCCGCAGCCAAGTGACGCTCAACACCCCGATCAAGACGCTCGGCCTGCACACCGTCCCGGTCGTGCTGCATCCGGAAGTCTCGGTCACGGTCACCGTCAACATCGCCCGTTCGGCCGAGGAAGCTCAGCGCCAGGCCGCCGGCGAGAACGTCACGGCCCGCGAGGAGTTCGATCTCGACGATCTCGGCCTCGAGGTCGGCGCGGCGCTGGCCGAGGCCGGCGACGTCGAGCTCTGAGCCTTTCGGCATATCGTCTGCAAGAGGCGCCGCGAGCAATCGCGGCGCCTTTTTTCTGATCTTCGGCCGCAACGATCTTGTTCAAGCCGGGCCGCATTTCGGAGAGAGTCTGTGGACAGCGGGCAGAGTTCCGGGTAATTCTTGCGTTCCCGATATGTTCATGTTCCGCCTGCTGGCGATTCTCGCCTATCGAAGGTCATGTCCACCGCAACAGCTCTCGTCGCCCGCCTCGATAACCGCGAGGCCGAATTCCGCATCCAGCCTCATAACATCGAGGCTGAGCAGGCGCTGCTGGGCGCGATCCTGGTCAACAACGACGCCTTCTACCGCGTCTCCGACTTCCTGCTGCCGGATCATTTCTTCGAGCCGATCCACCAGCGCGTCTTCGAGCTGACCGCCAGCCTCATCCGGGCCGGCAAGATCGCGACGCCGATCACGCTCAAGACCTTCGTCAACGACCTCGACCTCGGAGAGATCACGCCGAGCCAGTATCTCGCGCGGCTGGCCGCTGAGGCGACGACCGTCATCAATGCCGGCGACTATGGCCGCACGATCTACGACCTCGCCGTGCGCCGCCAGCTCATCGGCGTCGGCGAAGATCTCGTCAACGTCGCCTATGACGCCCCCGTCGAAATGCCGCCCCGCGAACAGATCGAGGAAGCCGAGCGCAAACTCTACGAACTGGCGGAAAAGGGACGCTACGAGGGCGGCTTCCAGAAGTTCGACGGGGCGCTCCGGCTCGCCATCGACATGGCGGCGAGCGCCTATCAGCGCGCCGGCGGCCTTTCCGGCATCTCGACCGGCCTGCGCGACGTCGACCAGCGCATGGGCGGCCTGCAGCGCTCGGACCTTTTGGTCCTCGCCGGCCGCCCCGCCATGGGCAAGACCTCGCTCGCCACGAACATCGCCTTCAACATAGCCAAGGCCTGGCGTGGCGAACGCCAGGAGGACGGCACGATCAAGAGCGTCGATGGCGGCATCGTCGGCTTCTTCTCGCTCGAAATGTCGGCCGACCAGCTCGCGACGCGTATCGTCGCCGAGCAGTCCAGCATCTCCTCCTACAAGATCAGGCAGGGTCGCATCACGGAGGGCGACTTCGCCCGGCTGACCGACGTCGCGGCCCAGATCGAGAAGCTGCCGCTCTATATCGACCAGACCGGCGGCATCTCGATCGCGCAGCTGATGGCGCGCGCCCGGCGCCTCAAGCGCCAGAAGGGGCTAGACGTCCTGTTCATCGACTATCTCCAGCTGCTCTCCGGCTCGGCCAAGAGCGGGCAGAACCGCGTGCAGGAGCTGACCGAGATCACGACGAGCCTGAAGGCGCTGGCGAAGGAACTCAACGTCCCGATCATCGCGCTCTCCCAGCTCTCGCGTCAGGTCGAGAGCCGCGACGACAAACGCCCGCAGCTCTCCGACCTGCGTGAATCCGGCTCGATCGAGCAGGACGCCGACGTGGTGATGTTCGTCTACCGCGAGGAATATTACCTCAAGGGCAAGGAGCCGCGCCCCGGCACCGAAGAGCACAACAAGTGGCAGATCGAGATGGAGGCCGCCCACGGCGTCGCCGAGCTGATCATCGGCAAGCAGCGCCACGGCCCGACCGGGGCTGTCGCCCTGCAGTTCGACGCCGATGTGACGCGCTTCTCCGACCGTGCCGACGACCTTCGCCTCCCGGACCGTGAATGATGTCTGCAGACCCGATTGAGACCGGCACTGAAGGTGCCACGCTGACCGTCGATCTCGGCGCCCTCGTCTCCAACTGGCAGGCGCTGGGCCGCCGCGCCGGCACCGAGGCCTCGGCGGTGGTCAAGGCCGACGCCTATGGCATCGGCATCGAGCCCGCCGTGACGGCTCTGGCGAAGGCCGGCTGCAAGACTTTCTTCGTCGCACATGTCTCGGAGGGCATTCGCGCCCGCAAGGCCGCAGCCGATGCGACGGTCTATGTGCTGAACGGGCTCCTGCCCGGCCAATGCGGCACCTATGCCGAACATGGGCTCTCGCCGGTGCTCGGCTCTCATGAAGAGCTGCTGGAATGGGCCTCCTTCCGGCAGACGGGCGCGCAGGTGCGGCCGGCGGCGCTGCATGTCGATACGGCGATGAACCGGCTGGGTCTCTGGCCGGGCGAAGGGCTGAACCTCGCCCGCGAGCGCTCCGGCGTGGTCGCCGCGGCCGGGATCGGGCTCTTGATGAGCCATTTCGCCTCCTCCGAGGTCGAGGCTGACCCGGCCAATGCCCGCCAGATCGCCGCCTTCGCCGAAATCGCGGCCGCCCTTTCCGACATTCCGGCCTCGCTGAAGAACTCCTCCGGCCATTTCCTCAAGGACTGCCCCTCCTATCAGCTCACCCGGCCGGGCTACGCGCTCTATGGCGGCAACCCGACGCCCGGAAAGCCGAACCCGATGAAGCCCGTCGTCGGGCTGGAGGCGCGCATCCTGCAGATCCGCGAGGTCGAGGACGGCACGCAGGTCGGCTATAACGGCCGCTGGACGGCGCGCGGGCGGCGCAAGCTCGCGACGATCTGCCTTGGCTATGCCGACGGCTATCCGCGCAACGGCAGCTGGACCGACACCACGACCGGCGGCATGGCGCTGCTCGACGGCGTGCCCTGCCCCTTCGCCGGCTCCGTCTCGATGGATCTCATCATCATCGACGTGACGGACGCGCCGGCCGATGCGGCCAAGCGCGGCGCGAACGTAACGCTGATCGGCGGCCCGCTCGATCTGGAGACGGTCGGCGCCGGGGCCAAGACCCTCGGCTACGAGATCCTGACCAACCTCGGCCGCCGCTCTGCGCGACGTTATATCGGCGGCTGATGGCCAAGCGCGGACCAACCTATCACTGTCAGGCCTGCGGGGCGGTCTATCACCGCTGGCAGGGCAAATGTGACGCCTGCGGGACATGGTCCTCGCTGGTCGAGGATGCGCAGGCAGCCCCCGTCCCGGGTGGCGGGCGCCCCTCCTCCGGCGGGCGGTCGCGGGGCAGAGTCTTCGCGCTGGAGACGCTGAAGGGCGAGACGCAGGATGCGCCGCGCATCGTCTCCGGCATCGGCGAGCTCGATCGCGTCACCGGCGGCGGCTTCGTGCCGGGCTCGGTGCTGCTGATCGGCGGCGATCCCGGCATCGGCAAGTCGACGCTGCTGATGCAGGCCTGCGCGGCGCTCGCGATGAGCGGCCGTCGCGTCGTCTATGTCTCGGGCGAGGAATCGACCGGGCAGGTCAGGCTCCGAGCCGAGCGCATGGGGTTGGCGGAGGCGCCGGTCGATCTCGCGGCCGAGACCAATGTCGAGGACATCGTCGCGACGCTCGGACAGGGCGAGCGCCCGGCTCTCGTGATCATCGACTCGATCCAGACGATGTGGTCCGGCGAGGTCGAGAGCGCCCCCGGCACGGTGACGCAGGTCCGCGGCTCGGCGCAGGCGCTGATCCGCTACGCCAAGACCAGCGGCGTCTGCCTGATCCTCGTCGGCCACGTCACCAAGGACGGCCAGATCGCTGGCCCCCGCGTCGTCGAGCACATGGTCGATGCCGTGCTATCCTTCGAGGGCGAAGGCGCCCATGCCTTCCGCATCCTGCGCGGCCAGAAGAACCGTTTCGGCCCGACCGACGAAATCGGCGTCTTCGAGATGACCGGCAAGGGTCTCTCGGAAGTCACGAACCCCTCCGCTCTCTTCCTCGCCGGACGCGACCAGGCTGCGCCGGGCGCGGCGGTCTTCGCCGGCATCGAAGGCACGCGGCCGGTTCTGGTCGAGATCCAGGCGCTCGTTGCCCCGACGGCGCTCGGCACGCCGCGCCGCGCCGTCGTTGGTTGGGAGAACAGCCGGCTGGCCATGGTGCTCGCCGTGCTTGAAACGCATGGCGGCCTGAGGCTGGGACAGCACGACGTATATCTCAATGTCGCGGGTGGCCTGCGCGTCAACGAGCCGGCGGCGGACATCGCCGTCGCGGCAGCGCTCGTCTCCTCGCTCAGCGGGGCGATCCTGCCGCCGCAGGCCGTCTATTTCGGCGAGATCGCGCTTTCGGGCGCGGTTCGGCCGGTTTCCGTCACCGCGGCGCGACTCAGGGAGGCTGCGAAGCTCGGTTTCGAGGCGGCGCTGATGCCCTCGGGCGGGGCCGACCATGGCGACGGCGGCGGGCTGAACCTGCGCCGTTTCGGCCATGTCACGGAACTTGTTGCCGATATCGCCGCCCGTGCGCCTCGCAGAGATGTGAAATGACTCTGCCGGAAGGGTGACGCACAGGCCCGGAACGCGTATAGCAAAACCGAAACGGCCTCCTATCTCCCGCGGCCGGCACCAGACTTCAGCGAAGCGGCCCCTTCAATGCCTGTCACCATTCTCGATCTCGTCGTCATCGGCGTGGTTCTGATCTCGGCTTTGCTCGCGGCAGTGCGCGGGCTCACCCGCGAAGTGCTCGCGATCGCCTCATGGGTCGCCGCCGCCGGCGTCGCCTGGGTGTTCCACCCGCAGCTCGTCCCCTTCGTGAAGCAGTATATTCCGACAAGCTCCGCGCAGGACACGATCGCGCTCGTCGCATCGATCGCGGCGCTGTTCCTGGGCACGCTGATCATCGTCTCGATCCTGACGGCACGAATCTCCGATTTCGTGCTCGATTCGCGCATCGGCGCGCTGGACCGCACGCTCGGTTTCGTCTTCGGCGCGGCGCGCGGCCTGCTGCTCGCCGTGATCGGCTACCTGTTCTTCGCTGGACTCGTCGGCAACGAGAAGATGCCGGTCTGGGCCAAGGACGCCAAGGCCAAGCCCATGCTGGAGGAAACCGGGCGCTCGCTGATCGCGATGCTGCCGCAGGACGTCAACGCCGATTTCATCAAGAATCTGCTCAAAAAGACCAAACCGGAGGATGCGACCGAGGCCCCGGCGGAAGAACCGCGCACGCCGGGTGCACCCGCACCCATTGCGCCTGCCCCAGCCCGACCCTAATTGACGCGTACAGAGAGCCCATCCCAGCGCGTTGGAGCCCGATATGATCTCGATGGAGAGTGAAACCGCCTTCGACCCCAATGCCGACCGGCTGCGGGAAGAATGCGGCGTCTTCGGCATCTTCGGCCATGCCGACGCCGCGGCGCTGACCGCGCTCGGCCTGCACGCGCTGCAGCATCGCGGCCAGGAGGCGACCGGTATCGTCTCCTTCGACGGCAGGCGCTTCCATTCGGAGCGCCGGCTCGGCCTCGTCGGCGACGCCTTCTCCGAAGCGAGCGTCATCGACAAGCTCCAGGGCAAGCAGGCCATTGGCCATGTCCGCTATTCGACGACGGGCGAAACCATTCTGCGCAACGTCCAACCGCTCTTTGCGGAATTGCACGGCGGCGGCTTCGCCCTGGCGCATAACGGCAACCTCACCAACGGGCTGACGCTCCGGCGCGAGCTGGTCCGCGACGGCGCGATCTATCAGTCGACCTCCGACACCGAAGTGCTGCTGCATCTGGTGGCGCGCAGCCGCAAGCAGAACTTCGTCGAGCGCTTCATCGAAGGCATCCGCCAGATCGAAGGCGCCTATGCCTTCGTCGGCATGACCAACAAGAAGCTGATCGGCGCGCGCGACCCGCTGGGCATCCGCCCGCTCGTGCTCGGCGATCTCGATGGCTGCCCGATCCTCACCTCGGAGACCTGCGCGCTCGACATCATCGGCGCCAAGTTTGTCCGCGAGGTCGAGAACGGCGAGGTCGTGATCATCTCGGAGAGCGGCATCGAGAGCCACAAGCCCTTCCCGCCCATGCCGGAACGGCCCTGCATCTTCGAATACATCTACTTCGCCCGGCCGGATTCCATCGTGAAGGGCCGCAGCATCTATGAGCGCCGCAAGGCGATGGGCGCCGTTCTGGCCCAGGAGGCACCGGCCAATGCCGACGTGGTCGTGCCCGTGCCGGATTCGGGCGTGCCGGCCGCGCTAGGCTACGCGCAGGCCAGCGGCATCCCCTTCGAGCTCGGCATTATCCGCAACCACTATGTCGGCCGCACCTTCATCGAGCCGACGCAGAAGGTTCGCGAGCTCGGCGTCAAGCTGAAGCATTCGGCCAACCGCTCGGTGGTCGAGGGCAAGAGCATCGTGCTGGTCGACGATTCGATCGTGCGCGGCACGACCTCCTTCAAGATCGTGAAGATGATGCGTGAGGCCGGCGCCCGCGAGGTGCATTTCCGCATCTCCTCGCCGCCGATCACCCATCCCGACTATTACGGCATCGACACGCCGGACCGGGAGAAGCTGCTCGCCGCGACCCATTCGCTGGAGGAGATGCGCCAGTTCGTGGGCGCCGACTCGCTCGCCTTCATCTCGGTCAACGGCCTCTACCGGGCCATGGGCCATGAGCGGCGCGACCCGGCCCGGCCGCAGTTCACCGACCACTGCTTCACCGGCGACTACCCGACCTCGCTGACCGACGTGATCGGCGAGAGCGCCAAGCAGCAGATCTCCCTGCTGGCCGAAGCCGGCTGATCCAGCGGAATATCCCATGACCAAGCCTCTCGAGGGGCGCGTCGCGCTCGTTACCGGCGCGTCGCGCGGCATCGGGCGGGCGGCTGCGCTCGCCTTCGCCAAGGCCGGCGCCCATGTCGTCGCGCTCGCCCGGACGGCCGGTGCCCTGGAGGAGCTCGACGACGAGATCCGGGCGCTGGGCAGCACCAGCACGCTGGTGCCGCTCGACCTCTCGGATGCGGCCGGGCTCGATAAGCTGGGGCCTGCGCTGATGGAGCGCTGGGGCCGGCTCGACATCCTGCTGGCCAATGCCGGCGTGCTCGGCTCGCTGACGCCGCTCGGCCATGTCACCGAGACGGACTGGGCCAAGGTGATGGACATCAACGTCACCGCGAACATGCGGCTGATCAAGTCGCTCGACCCGGCGCTGCGCGCTTCCGAGGCCGGGCGCGTGATCCTGCTCTCGTCGGGCGCGGCGCATCGCTGCTTGGCCTATTGGGGGCCGTATTCGATCTCGAAGGCAGCCGTCGAAGCGCTGGGACGCACTTACGCAGCCGAGACGGCGACGACGCCGATGAAGGTGATGCTGGTCAATCCCGGCCCCCTGCGCACCAAGATGCGCGCCGAAGCCATGCCGGGCGAGGACCCGCAGACGCTCAGGACGCCAGAGGATCTGGCGCCGCATCTCATCGAGATTGCATCGGCCGGCTGGGCCGAGAGCGGCAAGATCTTCGATTTCCCGCAGGGCAAGGTACTGACGCCGCAAATGCCGGTGTAGGCAGACCAGCGCGTCATGGTCGGCCTTAAGCCGACCATCTCGGGACAAGAAAGCTCCCGCAAGAGATGCTCGGGTCAAGCCCGAGCATGACGCCGGACGGCGATGCGCCCTACTTCCTGCCCTTGTCGAACGGGTTCTCCCCGCCACGCCTGTGCAGGCGGATAGGCGTTCCCGGCAGCTCGAAGGCCTCGCGCAGGCTGTTGACCAGATAGCGGGTGTAGGACACCGGCAGATGGTCGAGCTGGTTGCCGAATAGCGCGAAGGTCGGCGGGCGGGCCTTGGCCTGCGTCATGTAGCGGATCTTGATGCGGCGTCCCGCAACTGCCGGCGGCGGATGGGCCGACAGCGCGCCTTCCAGCCAGCGATTGATCCGCGCCGTCGAGACGCGGCGGTTCCAGACCTCATAGGCCGAGAACACGGCCTGCATCAGCCGGTCGATGCCCTCGCCTGCGATGCCGGAGAGCGGCACGATCTGCACGCCGCGCACCTGCGCCAGCAGATGGTACGCCTTCTCCTTCAACTCCGCGAGCAGGCCCTGCTTGTCGGCGACGAGATCCCATTTGTTGAGGCCGATGACGACGGCCCTGCCCTCGCGCTCGGTCAGGTCGGCCAGCGTCAGATCCTGCTTCTCGAAGGGGATGGTGGCATCGAGCAGCACCACCACCACCTCGGCGAAGCGGATCGCCCGCAGCGAATCCGCCACGGAGAGCTTCTCCAGCTTCTCCTCGATGCGGGCGCGCTTGCGCATGCCGGCGGTGTCGAACAGCTTCAGCTTGCGGCCGCGCCATTCCCAGTCGACCGAAATGGTGTCGCGGGTGATGCCGGCCTCCGGGCCGGTCAGCATGCGCTCCTCGCCGATGATGCGATTGACCAGCGTCGACTTGCCGGCATTGGGGCGACCGATGATGGTGACCCGCACCGGCCGGTCGGGGTCGATATCGCCTTCGTCGTCGGCATCGGCAGCAGGAACGTCCGCCCAGGCGTCCTCCTCCTCGTCCTCTTCCGGCTCGTCGCCGATCAGCGGCGCGAGCGCCTCAAGCAGGTCGGCGGTGCCTTCGCCATGCTCCGCCGAGAAGGGCACGGGATCGCCGAGGCCGAGCGAATACGACTCCATGATCCCTTCTGTGCCCTTCTTCCCCTCGGCCTTGTTGGCGAGCAGGATCACCGGCTTGCCGGACCGGCGCACCAGATCGGCGAAGGGCTGATCCATCGGGGTCAGGCCGAGGCGCGCATCAATCATGAACAGCACGACATCGGCCTGGGCGATCGCCGTCTCGGTCTGGGCGCGCATACGGCCCAACAGCGAATCCTTGTCCGCCTCCTCCAGGCCCGCCGTATCGATGACCTTGAAGCGCAGATGGCCGAGCGTCGCATCGCCCTCGCGGCGATCGCGCGTGACGCCCGGCCGGTCATCGACCAAGGCGAGCTTCTTGCCGACGAGCCGGTTGAACAGCGTCGACTTGCCGACATTCGGACGGCCGATGAGGGCGACGATGGCTGTCATGGTCTTTGATCGAATCCCAGCTGCGTCATTCCGGGGTGCCGCACGGCGGCGAGCCCGGAATCCATGAACACAGGTCTACAGAAAAAAGGAAACACCATTTGCGCCGGCTGCCCGGCGCAAGCGGTGTTCAAAAGCTCCGGGCTCAGGCCTTCGGCCGGTCCCGGAACGGCGGCTCGCTCAGTTCTTGACCGTAACGGGGCCGCCGCGAACCAGCGCAAGATAGAGATCGACGCGCTGGCGCAGCGCCTGCGGCACCTGCGGATCGGTGATGGCGGCATCGAACCAGCGCCCGGCCTCATCGTAGAGATTGGCCTTCAGCGCGGCGATGCCGAGGAATTCACGGGCGCTATGGCGCCAGGCGCCCTGCGGCGCGGCAAGCGGTTCCAGCGACGCCTTGACCTCGGCATAGGGCGCGAGATCGACACGCAGGATGCCGGCGCGAAGCTTGGCGAGGTCGCGGAAGGTCTGATCGAGCGTCGCGTCATTGGCGAGGGCGTCGAAGGCGGCCACTCCGGCAGCGGCGTCGCGCTTGCCGGCCTCGGAGGCGAGGCGGAAGCGCGCGATCTGGCGATAGCCGGCCGGTGCGTTGGCGGAGAGCTCCTTGAGGATCGTCTCGGCCTGCGCGCCGTTGCCGTCGCGGGAGGATTTCAGCGCCGCTTCGAGCTGCGCGCCCACCGCCTGCGAGGCCTGGTTCTCGCGATGCAGCCAGAACTGCCAGCCGGCAACGCCGAGGACCGCCAGCACCGCAATGGCGGTGACGACCCAGCCATACTTCTTCCAGAGCTCAGCCGCCTTGTCCCGGCGGACTTCCTCATCGATCTCGCGAAAAATATCGGCCATGGAGTGTCACAATCCTTCTTGTCCTGCCGGGTAGCATTTTCGTGGATGGATTGCGAGCGAGTTGGAGCGCGCCAGCGATGCAATTGCATCTCGGCGAACCCCGGAAAGCAATCTGGCACGATACGCCTTCTCCGCCCGCCGGGCGACAATGCGGCTCGCCGGCCGGATCGACGAAACGGCGGCCTGCCCAATCCGATACGGCATCGTTCATGCAGGCAGACATCAGCCCGGCGCTTCGAAGAACTTCATGCCTTCGAGGGTGATCGCCCCCTTAGCCGCAAGCTTTCCTGAAGATTTCCGACATAGCGGTGGTGACCATGGTGGGCTATGCGTGCATCCACATCGCACCAGATCTCTCCGCCACAGCCCTTGACCCAGCGATCGCAAAACGCGAAATCTTCGCCAACGAACTTCTTATTCTCACTCATCATCGTGTCGAACAAACCGAAATATCTAACCTTCAGAGAAGAGTTACCGTCCTTCTCGTCATCCCAATAATACTCGGTGTCTGCGAATTTTCGCACCATCGTCTCGATGCAATCCCGCCGCAAGAGCATCAACCCCGCCCCGACGCGGGCGATCTTGGCGAAGCCATGGTTGACCGATGTGAGCTTTTGCTCCCCCGTCATCACAGCCGGGTTTTCGAACTGCACGTTCCAGTTGACGGTGGCAGCGTGAAAGGTATCGAGGTCGCGAGGCTGGTACCCCGGCGGCAGCGGACTCTTGTAGTTCTTGGCCACATATGGAGCCACCGCGACAGGAACATTGGCTTTCAACAGCCGCACGATGGTGTGAGGAGACCACTCCATATCGGAATCCACGAAAAGAAGATGCGTTTTCTCCTTTCTGGCAAGAAACTCTCCAACGATGGCATTTCTTGCGTGAGAGACAAAAGCGCATCCATTGACGGATGACAGCGCAACCTGCACCTTTTCTTGCAATAATGTTACGACTGTATTTGTGATAGACGTAGCCGTCTCGATGTATAACTTTCTATCGTAACAAGGGACTGCAATCAGTACGTTCCACGATTTCATTCAATCCCCCACATCTCTCCAACTCGGTTCAGCGTCCGCTAGCAACACCAACCGCGTTGCGGAGCCTTCTCCTAAGGCTGCGATCGAAATAGCAATCCGGCGTCACCATAGGAATAGAAGCGATACTGCTTGGCAATCGCATGCGCGTAGGCGCGCTTCATCACGTCGAGTCCGCAGAAAGCGGAGACGAGCATGAACAGCGTCGAGCGCGGCAGGTGGAAATTCGTCATCAGCAGATCGACCGCGCGGAAGCGATAGCCGGGGGTGATGAAGATCGCGGTGTCGCCCGAGAACGGCCGGATCGTGCCGTCCTCCGCGGCCGCGCTCTCGATCAGGCGCAGCGAGGTGGTGCCGACACAGACGATCCGCCCACCCTTCGCCTTCACCGCGTTGAGCGCAGCGGCCGTCTCGGCCGAGACGCTGCCCCATTCGGCATGCATGCGGTGTTCGTCGGTATCCTCCGCCTTGACCGGCAGGAAGGTGCCGGCGCCGACATGCAGCGTCACGAAATGGCGCGAGACGCCACGCGCTTCCAGCGCCGCGAAAAGCTCCGGCGTGAAATGCAGGCCGGCTGTCGGCGCGGCGACCGCCCCGTCCTGCCTTGCATAGGCCGTCTGATAGTCGGTGGTGTCGGCGCTGTCGGCCGGCCGCTTGCCCGCGATATAGGGCGGCAGCGGCAATTCGCCGAGCCGCGCGATCGCCTCGTCGAGATAGGCGCTGGTCAGGCTGAACTGCAGCTCGACCTCGCCGCCCTCGCCCTTCGCCAGAACCTCGGCCTGCAGCCGGCCGAGCTCGCAGGCATTGCTCGCGCCCTCCGCATCGAACACGACCGTCTCGCCGACGCTGAGCTTCTTGGCCGGGCGGGCGAAGGCGAGCCAGCGATCCTCGCTCTCGCGCTTGTGCAGCATGATCTCGATGCGGGCCGAATCCGCCCCGCGATAGCGCCGCCCGCGCAGGCGCGAGGGAATGACGCGCGTATCATTGAGGACGAGCGCGTCGCCCGGCTGCAGCAGAGCGACGAGATCGCCGATATGGGCGTCCTCGAGGGGCTCGGGAGCATCCGGCCGCACGACGAGCAGCCGCGCCGCATCGCGCGGGCTCGCCGGCCTCAGCGCGATACGATCCTCGGGCAGGTCGAAGTCGAAGAGATCGACATCCATCGGCCGGCAATCTCACTGCAAAAAGCAGCGAGCCCTCATCCTGAGGACCGAGCGAAGCTCGTGTCTCGAAGGGTGCTCCAGCTCCCGCCGAAGCCTCCCTTCGAGACGCCGCTTGTGCGGCTCCTCAGGACGAGGGCTCGCCCTGTCAGAAAAAAATCAGGCCGCGTCGGCCTGCACCTTCATCGAAACGATGGAATCGGGATCGCGCACCGGCTCGCCGCGCTTGATCTTGTCGACATTCTCCATGCCTTCAACGACCTGGCCCCAGACGGTGTACTGCTTGTCGAGGAAGCGGGCGTCATCGAAGACGATGAAGAACTGGCTGTTGGCCGAGTTCGGGTTCTGGGCGCGGGCCATCGAGCAGATGCCACGGACGTGCGGCTCGGCATTGAACTCCTGCGCGAGGTCCGGATAGTCCGAGCCACCGGTGCCGGTGCCGTGCGGGCAGCCGACCTGGGCCATGAAGCCGTCGATGACGCGGTGGAAGACGATGCCGTCATAGAAGCCCTCGCGGGCCAGCGTCTTGATGCGCTCGACATGGTTCGGCGCGAGGTCGGGACGCAGCTTGATGACGACCGGGCCCTTGGTCGTTTCCATGACAATGGTGTTCTCGGGATCGAGCGACATCAGATTTGCCTTTCGTTGGACGGCGCGCGGCCGTGGAAGCGGATGGTGAAGGGTCGCCCCGCGATACTCGCTCCGAGGCCCGCCGACAACCTCATCGGTGTGCAGGCGCGAATAGCCTCGACGGCCGATTCGCTGAAACGCTTCTGGAATTCGGCGTCGCCGCGGCGCGTCTCCCAGGTCACGCGCGGCTGGCCGAAGAGGCTGCCGTCGCGGCGCAGGCTGAAGCGGACCGAGACCATGGCGCCGGTGAGATCGCCCGGCAGGGGTGGCGGGTTCCAGCAGCGTCGCACGGCCCCGCCGAGATCGGCGAGCCTGTCGACCGGCTCCTCGCCCTCCTCCGGCGGCGTCTCGGGCGAGACCGAGCCGATCAGGCCGATCTCGCCGCTGCCCTGCCGCATCGGCGGCGGGCCGACACGGCGCTGCTGCAGGCCAGGAATATCCTCGGTGCCGCCGAAGGGACCGCCGATCCCCGGATTGTAGCGCTGCCCGCTCTGCGGCGGCAGGATCGGGTTCTGCGAGCCGGATGGCGGCGGCAGCACCGGGTTCTGCGAACCCGATGGCGGCGGCAGGCCTAGGTCGCGCGTGTCCTGCGCATTGGCGCCCATGGCCGGCAGCCCGAAGGCCAGGCCGGCACAGGCGAGATAGAGGGGAGCCGTGCGTTTCATGGCCACGGCCCTCCTGGACCGTGCGACTTGCCTGACTGCTTTACTTGACGTCGGCCTGCATCCGCATGCGGACGATCTTGTCCGGGCCGCTGACCTGGCCGTTATTCGCGCTCGAACCCTTCTTGATCTTGCGCACGGCGTCCATGCCGGAGACGACCTCGCCGAACAGCGTGTACTGGCCGGTCAACGAGCCGCAGCCCTCGAAGCAGATGAAGAACTGGGAATTGGCGGAATCAGGCGACTGCGAGCGCGCCATGCCGAGCGAGCCGACCTTATAGGGCGTCGGCGTGAATTCGGCCGGGAGGTTCGGCAGGTCGGACTTGCCCATGCCGGTGCCGGTCGGATCACCGGTCTGCGCCATGAAGCCGTCGATGACGCGGTGGAAGACGATGCCGTCATAGAAGCCGCGCTTCACCAGCGTCTTGATCTGCGCGACATGCTTGGGCGCGAGATCGGGCCGCAGGCGGATGGTGACGGGCCCGTCCTTGGTCTCCAGCACGACGGTGTTTTCCGGGTCGGGCTTCGGCGCCTGGGCCTGGGCGGCCCCCAGCGAGACGACGACGGCAAGGGCGGCGAGCGAGCTGCGCAGCATGAAGATCTCCATGGCCGCCGGCGAACGCGGCGGATCGCCGGTCGATAGCTGTATCCTTTGGCCGGAACAAGGCATCTACTTCCGCGAATCGCGCGTTGCTGCACTGCACAAGAGCAGCGGAAACAAAGTTTGCAAAAATTCGAGGCTGGAGGTGCCTAAACTGATGACAGCACCGTCACAATCGGATACTCCTTCTCGGGCTGGGAGCGCTTTGTCAGACAAAGCGCTGCGGACCAGGTCTCGGGAGGAGCAAACGCCCGCCTTGCATATGAGTTGCCCGCTCTGAATGGGCGCCGATGCAGCGGTAAAAAAAGACTACCCAGAGGCAAGGCAGCGTCCTTGCCTTTTTTCTTGCGCGAAATCTTTAAGCTGCGCTGCTGATACCGGATTACACAGGCAAAAGACCTGTTCTGGCTTCAGATATCGTAGGTCACCCAGACATAGCAGACGCAGGCGAAGATCACCGCGGCGATAACCGAGGTGATTGCCGCCTTCTTGAGCAGCCCCGGCAGCACCGGTGCACCGGGCTCCGTGCCCGCGATCACCTCGCCGCTCTCATGCTGGCTGCGGACGCCGAAAGGCAGCACGGCAAAGAGCGTGATCCACCAGATCACGAAATAGAGCGCGATACCGCCGACAAGGTTCATGCTCCCCTCCCGGAGAGTGCAATACAGGAGAAGGCGACCCGCGCTTCGGTTGGCACGCCGAAGCGGGCCGTGTGGCGCGCCGGCAGCCCGCCCGGGAAATGCTTCACATATTCGGCGTTGCAGGCGGCATAATCGGCCGGATCGGTGATCAGCATGGTCATCTGCACGACCCGATCGAGGCTGCTGCCCGCCTCCGCCAGGATCTCGCTGACACGGCCGAGCGCGTTGCGGACCTCTTCGGCCGGCGTCTCGCCACGATGGATGCCGCGTGCCGGATCATGCGGCGCCGAATGGCCGGAGACGAAGATGAGCCCGCCCGCGACGGTGGCGGCGCTGAAGGGGCGTGGCGAACCGGGCTCCGGCTCTCCGAGAAAGGCGATCTCTCCCATGGCCTCAGGCCTGCTCCAACTCGACCAGCGTGCCGAGGAAGTCCTTCGGGTGCAGGAACAGCACCGGCTTGCCATGCGCGCCGATGCGCGGCTCGCCGGAACCGAGCACCCGCGCTCCCTGAGCCTTCAGCCGGTCGCGGGCTGCAATGATGTCGTCGACCTCGTAGCAGATATGGTGGACACCGCCGTCGGCATTGCGCTCGAGGAACTTCGTGATCGGCGAATCGGCGCCAAGCGGTTCGAGCAGCTCGATCTTGGTGTTGGGCAATTCGACGAAGACGACGGTGACGCCATGCTCGGGCTGCGGCAGCGGCTGCGACACACGCGCGCCGAGCGTGTCGCGATAGAGTGCCGTCGAGGCCGCGAGATCCTTCACGGCGATGGCGACATGGTTCAGGCGTCCGATCATCTTCGCTGTCTCCGGCGCGGCGTTCGGGTCCGTTCTACACCTCGATGACCAGCGCGTGCACCAGCGGCTTCTTGCCCCACTCCTCGTTGACCGCGCTGCGGACGCCGCGCTCCAGCGCGTTACGCAGCGCCTCCGGGTCGCGGCGGCGGGCCTTGGGAATGCCGTCGAGCAGCTCGCCGACGGTGTCGGCGACATATTCGTCGAAATCGGTGCCGTCGCGGGTGCGGGGCGGCAGGCCGAGCACGGCGATCTCGGGCTCGCCGGCGATGCCACCCTTGTCGTCGACAGCAACCGCAATCGAGACGATGCCGGCAAAGGAGAGGCGCCGGCGCTCCTGCACCGTCTTCTCCAGCGCGTTCACCAGCAGCGCGCCGTCCTGGTAGAGCCGGCCATGCGCGGCCTCGTCGATCTTCGAGGCGCCACCGGCCCCGATCGCGACGACGTCGCCATTCTTGGCGCGCAGCACATGCTTGACGCCGAGGCTGCGGGCGAAGGTCTCATGCTCGGCCAGATGCAGATCCTCGCCATGGGCGGGAATCGCGATCTGCGGCTTTAGCCAGCCATAGAGCCGGGCCAGCTCCTCGCGGCGCGGATGGCCGGAGACATGGACCAGATGGGTGCGGTCCGTGATGATCTCGATATGGTCGCGCGCCAGGGCGTTGAGGATGTTGCCGACCGACTTCTCGTTGCCGGGGATGGTGCGAGAGGAGAAGATCACGCGGTCGCCGGGCGAGAGCGCGATCTCCGGATGATCGTCTGCCGCGATGCGTGAAAGGGCAGCGCGAGGCTCGCCCTGGCTGCCGGTGAGCAGCGCCACGACCTGGTCGCGCGGCAGGTAGCCATAGGCATCGACGGGGCGGAAGGCCGGGATGCCGTCCAGGTAGCCGCATTCGCGCGCCACATCGATGACGCGCTCCATGGCGCGGCCGACGACCACGACATCACGGTCGTTCGCCATTGCCGCCTCTGCGACGGCGCGAAGCCGCGCGACGTTTGAGGCGAAGGTGGTGACGGCGACGCGGCCCGGCGCCGAAGCCACCAGTTCCTTGAGCTTGGCGGCGACATCGGCCTCGCTCGGGCTGGTGCCGTCACGCATGACGTTGGTCGAGTCGCAGACGATGGCCAGCACGCCCTCCTCGCCGAGCTCGCGCAGGCGCTTCTCGTCGGTGGGCAGGCCGACGCGCGGCGTCGGGTCGATCTTCCAGTCGCCGGTGTGGACGACGAGGCCGGCCGGCGTGCGAATGGCGAGCGCGTTCGCTTCGGGGATGGAGTGCGCGACCGGCACGAACTCGATGTCGAAGGGCCCGAGCGTGACCCGCCCGCCCTGCGGCACGACATTGATCTCGACCTTGGGTGCGCCGGGCTCCCCAAGGCGGCGGGTCGCCAGCAGCCCGGCCGCAAAGCGCGTGCAATAGACCGGCGCGCGCAAGCTCGGCCAGAGCGCCGCGAGCGCGCCGATATGATCCTCATGGGCATGGGTGATGACGATGCCGATGAGGTTCGCCCGCTCCTCGATGATGTAGCGCAGGTCGGGCAGCACGATATCGATGCCAGGCGCCTCCGGTCCGGCGAAGGAGATGCCGCAATCGACCAGGATCCATTTTCGCCTGCCCTCGGGCCCGAAACCGTACAGAGCGGCGTTCATGCCGATCTCGCCGAGGCCACCGAGGGGAACGAAGACGAGCTGATCGCTGGAGCGGGTCACGAGTTATCCTGAAGGCATGGACGCCGTCGGCGGCGCGCTTTATCGCCGCCCCGTCACAACGTCCTGAAAGATGTTTCGGGAACGCGCGCCATCCCGGATGGAGCGAAGCGGAGCAGAAATCCGGGACGACCCGTGTTGGGCCGGAAATGTCCCTTAGCATGGTCCCGGCTGGGCAGGCCAGCAAGGCCGCTCGCGGCGTCAGCCTGTCCCGAAGAAAAGATCGCCCGAATCGATCAGGCGGCGCCCGCCCTCGGCCTCGAGCTCGAGGCGCCCGGTCGGGTCGAGCCCGGCGAAGCGGCCGGAGAGCGGCCCTTCCGGCAGGCGGATCGTGATCGTCTCGCCGAGGAAGGCGGCACGCTCCAGCCAGGCCGACCGGATCGGGCCGAAGCCGCCGGGCTGCGACCAGGTCTCGAAGCGCCTGGCCCAGGCGTCGCTGAGGGCGAACAACAAACTCTCGACGCTGGCCTGCGGCGCCGCAGCCTTGAGAAATGTCGCAGGGTAAGGCGTGTCCGAGGGGCAGGAGGCGATATTGACGCCGCAGCCGAGGATGACGTTGAGCCGCCCTGCCCGGCTCTCGCCTTCGAGCAAAAGCCCCGAGATCTTGGCATTGCCGAGCAGCAGATCGTTCGGCCATTTCAGCTTCAGCCCGGCGCCGGCTGGGCCGAGCAGCTGGGAAGCGGCGTCATGCAGCGCCAGGCCCGCGACGAAACCGAGCTGCGGCGCGAGCGCCGGTTCGCAAGGTTCCTTCAGCAGAAGGCTGGCATAGAGATTGCCGGGCGGCGAGCCCCATTGCCGGCCATGCCGGCCGCGGCCCGCATCCTGGCTGCGCGCGACGATCCAGAGCTTGCCCGGCTCGCCCTGGTCGAGCGCCCGACGGGCCTCCTCCATGGTGGAGGCGACCGCGTCACGGACGATCAGCCGATAGCCCGCGGCGCGGGCGGCCTCACCGAGCATGCCGGCTCAGAACAGCGACTTCGCCGCCGCGGCCGCCGAGTCGAAGAGCGGCGCCGGCACGAAGGAGAGCACCAGCACGAAGATGGTCGAGAGCAGCAGGACGGTGCGCACGCCATAATCCGCCGCCTCGAAGGCCGGCTTCGGATCGTCGAAATACATCACCTTGACCAGGCGGAGGTAGTAGTAGGCGCCGATGACGCTGGTCAGCACGCCGACGACGGCGAGGACGTAGAGCTTGGCGTTGATTGCGGCCAGGAAGACGTACCACTTCGCCCAGAAGCCGGCGAGCGGCGGGATACCGGCGAGCGAGAACATCATCATCGCCATTGCGAACGCCATCCAGCCATTCGTCCGGGACAGGCCGGCGAGCTCCGAGATGTCCTCGACCAGCTTGCCGTCGCGGCGCATCATCAGCACGCAGGCGAAGGCCGCGAGCGTCGTGGCGAGATAGATCGCCATATAGGTCATCACGCCCTGGACGCCATCGGCCGTGCCGGCGGCGAGGCCGACAAGCGCGTAGCCCATGTTGGCGATCGAGGAATAGGCGAGCAGGCGCTTGATGTTGCGCTGGCCGATCGCGGCGAAGGCGCCGAGCGCCATGGAGGCGATCGAGATGAAGACGATGATCTGGCGCCAGTCGTGGATCGCGCCCGGGAAGGCGCCGACGAAGACGCGGATGACCATGGCCATGGCGGCCATCTTCGGTGCCGAGGCGAAGAAGGCCGCGACCGGGGTCGGAGCGCCCTCATAGACGTCCGGCGTCCACATATGGAACGGCACGGCCGAGATCTTGAAGGCGACGCCGGCGGCGATGAAGACGATGCCGAAGATCAGCCCGAGGCCGGCATGGCCGCCAGCCGTCGCCGCGGCGATGCCCGGGAAGGTGACGGTGCCGGTGAAGCCGTAGACCAGCGAGCCGCCATACAGGAGCATGCCGGACGAGAGCGCGCCGAGCACGAAATACTTCAGGCCTGCCTCGGTGGACTTGGCGTTGTCGCGGTCGAAGGCGGCGATGACGTAGAGCGCCAGCGACTGCAGCTCGAGGCCGACATAGAGGCTGATGAGATCGTTGGCCGAGATCATCATCATCATGCCGATGGTCGAGAGCACGACCAGAATCGGGAACTCGAACCGCATCGTGCCGGCGCGCCGCAGCGGATCGGCCGAGAGCAGGATGGCGGCGCCGGCCCCGATCAGCGTCAGGACCTTCATGAAGCGGGCAAAGCCGTCGACGATGAAGCCGTTGTTGAAGGTCAGGAGCTTGCCCTCGCCCGAGACGACCAGCACGAGCGCAAGTGCCAGCAGCGCCAGAGCAAGACCTTCGAGCAGGCGCGTCGCGCGCTCGCCCTGGATCGCGCCGACCAGCACCATGACGATGGCGCCGATGGCGAGGATGATTTCCGGCAGGGCCGGGCCGAGAGCGGGCAGAGCCATGACGAAACCTTACTGCACGGCCGCCACTGCCGTCTTCGCGGCAGTGAGCGCAGCCTGATAGTTCTTGATCAGCGCTTCGGTCGGCGCCGCAAAGGCGTCGAGGATCGTGTGCGGCTGCACGCCGTACCAGATCGTCAGCAGGACGAGCGGCACGAGGATCGCGATCTCGCGGCCGTTCAGGTCCTTGATGTCCTTCAGTTCGGGCTTCACCAGCTCGCCGAAGACGACGCGGCGATAGAGCCAGAGCGCATAGGCGGCCGAGAGGATGACGCCGGAGGTGGCGAAGAAGGCCACCCAGGGATTGGCGCGGAAGGCACCCAGCAGCGTCAGGAACTCGCCGACGAAGCCGGCCGTGCCCGGCAGGCCGACATTGGCCATGGTGAAGACCATGAAGATCACGGCGTAGATCGGCATGCGGTTCACAAGCCCGCCATAGGCGGCGATCTCGCGGGTGTGCATGCGGTCATAGATCACGCCGACGCAAAGGAAGAGCGCGCCGGAGACCAGCCCGTGGCTCATCATCTGGAACATCGCGCCCTGGATGCCCTGCGGCGTCAGGGTGAAGAGGCCCATGGTGACGAAGCCCATATGGGCGACGGAGGAGTAGGCGATCAGCTTCTTGATGTCTTCCTGCATCAGCGCCACCAGCGAGGTGTAGACGATGGCAATGACGGAGAGCGCGAAGACCAGCGGCGCGAAATAGGCCGAGGCTTCCGGGAACATCGGGATCGAGAAACGGATGAAGCCGTAGCCGCCCATCTTCAGCAGGATCGCCGCCAGAATGACGGAGCCGGCGGTCGGGGCCTCGACGTGCGCGTCGGGCAGCCAGGTATGGACCGGCCACATCGGCATCTTCACCGCGAAGGAGGCGAAGAACGCGACCCAGAGCCACTTCTGCATCTCGGACGGGAACTTGTGCGCCAGCAGCGTCGGAATGTCGGTCGTGCCGGCGTTCCAGTACATCGCCATCACGGCGAGCAGCATCAGCACCGAGCCGAGCAGCGTGTAGAGGAAGAACTTGTAGGAGGCGTAGACGCGCCGCTTGCCGCCCCAGATGCCGATGATCAGGAACATCGGGATCAGGCCGGCCTCGAAGAACAGGTAGAACAGCACGAGATCGAGCGACGCGAAGACGCCGATCATCAGCGTCTCCAGCACCAGGAAGGCGACCATGTATTCCGGCACGCGCTTCTCGACCGAAGTCCAGGAGGCGAGGATGCAGAACGGCATCAGGAAGGCCGTCAGCACGATGAACGGGAACGAGAAGCCGTCGACGCCGAGCTTGAACTTGATGGCATCGGAGACCCATGCGTGGGTCTCGACCATCTGGAAGCCGGGATTGGCGGGGTCGAAGCGGCCCCAGGCGACGCAGGCGAGCACGAAGGTCAGCACCGTCGTGATCAGCGCCGCCCATCGGGCGTTGGAGTCGACCGAGGCCTGATCGCCACGCTGCGCCAGGATGAAGGCAGCGCCGACCAGCGGCAGGATCAGGAGACCGGTGAGGATACCGAAACCGAACATCATCTCACCCGCGGGTCACAAGATACCAGGTCACCAGGCCGGCGACGCCGATCAGCATCGCGAAGGCATAGTGATACAGATAGCCGGTCTGCAGCCGGACCACCCGGTTGGTCACGTCGACCACCCGGGCCGAGACGCCATCCGGCCCGAAGCCGTCGATGACGAAGCCGTCGCCCTTCTTCCAGAGGAAGCGGCCGAGCCACTTCGACGGGCGCACGAACAGGAAGTCGTAGAGCTCGTCGAAGTACCACTTGTTGAGCAGGAACTGGTAGAGCGCCGGGTTCGCGGCCGCGAGCCTGCCCGGAACGTCCGGCCAGCGGACATACATCAGGTAGGCGAGCACGAAGCCGATCACCATCGCCACGAAGGGCGACCAGATGACCCATTTCGGCACCTCGTGCATGGCGTGCAGGATGTGGTTGTCCTTGCCCATGAACAGCGCCGACTTCCAGAAATGCTCGAAGTCGTGGCCGATGAAGTATTCCTTGAAGGCATAGCCCGCGAAGATCGCGCCGACCGACAGCACGACGAGCGGGATCAGCATCACCCAGGGGCTCTCATGCGGCGTGTGGTCATGGCCGTGGCCGTGATCGTCATGGCCATGCGCGGCATGAGCATGATCGTCATGGCCGTGAGCGGCATGGGCGTGGTCGTCGTGACCATGCGAACCATGGCCCCAGCGCGGCGCGCCCTCGAAGGTCATGAAATAGAGGCGCCAGGAGTAGAACGAGGTCATGCAGGCGGCGAGGACCAGCAGCACGAAGGCGTAGGACGAGGCGAAGCCGCCATGCGCCACCGAGGCGTAGGCGCTCTCGATGATCGCGTCCTTGGAGAAATAGCCCGCGAAGCCCGGGAAGCCGGTCAGCGCCAGCGTGCCGATGGTCATGGCCGCGGCCGTCAGCGGGATGTGCTTACGCAGGCCGCCCATATGGCGCATGTCCTGCTCGTGATGCATCGCGTGGATGACCGAGCCGGCGCCCAGGAACAGCAGCGCCTTGAAGAAGGCGTGGGTGAACAGGTGGAAGATGCCGGCGCCGTAGTTGCCCACGCCGAGCGCGACGAACATGTAGCCGAGCTGCGAGCAGGTCGAATAGGCGATGACGCGCTTGATGTCGTTCTGCACGAGGCCGACCGTCGCCGCGAAGAAGGCGGTGGTGGCGCCGATGACGACGACGACCGTGAGCGCGACCGGCGCATATTCGAAGACCGGCGACAGACGCGCCAGCATGAAGACACCGGCGGTGACCATGGTCGCCGCATGGATGAGCGCGGAGACCGGCGTCGGGCCTTCCATCGCGTCCGGCAGCCAGGTGTGCAGCAGGAACTGCGCCGACTTGCCCATGGCGCCCATGAACAGCAGCAGGCAGGTCAGCGTCAGCGCGTTCCAGTCATAGCCGAGGAAGTGGAAGCTCTGGTTCACCAGCTCGCCGGCGCGCGGGAAGATCGCGTCGAAGCCGACCGAGCCGAACAGCACGAAGACGAGGAAGATGCCGAGCGAGAAGCCGAAATCGCCGACGCGGTTGACGATGAAGGCCTTCATCGCCGCCGCGTTCGCCGAGGGCTTCTGATACCAGAAGCCGATCAGCAGATAGGAGGCGAGGCCCACGCCTTCCCAGCCGAAGAACATCTGGACGAGGTTGTCCGACGTGATCAGCATCAGCATCGCGAAGGTGAAGAGCGAGAGATACGCGAAGAAGCGCGGCCGATGCGGATCCTCGTGCATGTAGCCGATCGAATAGAGGTGCACGAGCGAGGAGACGGTGTTGACCACCACCAGCATCACCGCGGTCAGCGTGTCGATGCGGAAGGCCCAGTCGACCTGCAGTTCGCCCGAGGCGATCCAGCTCGCGATCTGGACGCGCGTGGTGCCGGGGCCGAAGCCGACCTGGAAGAAGGCGACCCAGGACAGGATGGCCGAGACGATGAGCAGCGAGGTCGTGACGATCTCGGAGCCGCGCGCGCCGATCAGCCGGCCGAAGAGGCCGGCGATCAGGAAGCCGATCAGGGGGAGGAAGACGATCGCGTGATACATGGGCGTGAGGTCCAGGCGCGGGGGCGCGCTCAGCCTTTCATCATGTTGATGTCTTCGACCGCGATCGAGCCGCGGTTGCGGAAGTAGACGACGAGAATGGCGAGCCCGATCGCGGCCTCAGCCGCCGCCACCGTCAGCACCAGCAGCGCGAAGACCTGGCCGACGATGTCGTTCATGAAGCTCGAGAAGGCGACGAAGTTGATGTTGACCGAGAGCAGGATGAGCTCGACCGACATCAGGATGACGATGATGTTCTTGCGGTTCACGAAGATGCCGAGCACGCCGAGCGTGAACAGGATGGCGCTGACCGCGAGGTAATGGCCCAGTCCGATCGTCATCACGCCATCTCCTCGGGAACGCCGGCGCGCGAGGGCACCTGCTTGACTTCCATCGCCGCGTCCTTGGTGCGGGCGTTCTGGGTCGGGACATGCTGGCGCTTGATGCCGGGCCGCTCGCGCAGCGTCAGAACGATCGCGCCGATCATCGCGACGAGCAGCACGAGGCCGGCTGCCTGGAAGTAGTAGATGTACTGGGTGTAGAGCACGCGGCCGAGCGCCTCGGTGTTGGTGATACCGCTCGGAATGGCCGCGACCGGCGCCTTGACGATCTGCGGATCGATGACCCAGGCGCCGACGACCAGCAGCAGCTCGACGGCGAAGATGAAGCCGATCAGCGCGCCAATCGGCAGGTAGTTGAGGAAGCCCTGGCGGAACTCGGCGAAATCGACGTCGAGCATCATCACCACGAAGAGGAAGAGCACCGCGACCGCGCCGACATAGACGACGACCAGCAGCATCGCGAGGAACTCGGCGCCGAGCAGCATGAAGAGCCCGGCCGCGTTGACGAAGGCCAGGATCAGGTAGAGCACCGAATGCACCGGGTTGCGCGACGTCACCACCATGAAGGCGGACGCGACGGTCACCCCTGCGAAGAGATAGAAGAAAGCCGCTGCGGCATTCATCTCGGCCAGCCCTTCCCGCCCCTTTTCGGTGCGGTCCTCGTTTGGTTCGTGCTCCGGGACTCAAAGTCCGGAGCAATTTGGAGCGTCTATAATCAGGCCAGCCGGACGGAACAACCGTGCGGAGGGCACTGCGATCTCACCGGTACGGCGCGTCCATCGCGATGTTGCGCGCGATCTCGCGTTCCCAGCGCGCGCCGTTCGCGAGCAGCTTGTCCTTGTCGTAGAACAGCTCCTCGCGGGTCTCGGTCGCGAACTCGAAATTCGGCCCCTCGACGATGGCATCGACCGGGCAGGCCTCCTGGCAGAAGCCGCAATAGATGCACTTGGTCATGTCGATGTCGTAACGCGTGGTGCGGCGTGTGCCGTCGTTGCGACGCGGGCCAGCCTCGATGGTGATGGCCTGCGCAGGGCAGATCGCCTCGCAGAGCTTGCAGGCGATGCAGCGCTCTTCGCCGTTCGGATAGCGACGCAGCGCATGCTCGCCGCGGAAGCGCGGAGAGAGCTGCCCCTTCTCGAAGGGGTAGTTCAGCGTCGCCTTCGGCTTGAAGAAGTAGCGCATCGAGAGCCCGATGGCCCCGACGAACTCCTTCAGCAGCAGGCCCCTTGCGGCTTGCGCGAGTGACATCGCCTTCGTCCTTTGCATCCTCAGCCGAACACCGTCCGGCCGATCACGAAACCCAGGATCGGCATGAAGCCGATCGTCATCACAACCAGCACCGCCCGCAGGATGCGGATGCGGCGCTCGTAATCATCTTTCTCGGCCTGCGTCTCCGAGCGATCCGTGCGCCGAAGCGCCCCGATCACCACGGCCGAGATCAGCCGGTATTCCAGCAGGCCGAGCCCGAAGCCGATCAGGGCGCCGAGCGGGCCTGCCCAACTCATCCGCCCACCGGGCCCCAGCCCGTGAGCTGCAGCACAAGCGCCACGATCACCACGCAGGCCAGCGACAGCGGCAGGAAGACCTTCCAGCCCAGGCGCATCAGCTGGTCGTAGCGGTAGCGCGGCACGAAGGCCTTCACCAGCGCGAACATGAAGAACACGAAGCAGACCTTGAGCGCGAACCAGAACACGCCGGGCAGCCAGGTGAAGGGCGGCAGCGCGACCGGCGGCGCCCAGCCGCCGAGGAACAGGATCGTGGTCAGCGAGCACATGGTCATGATCGCCACGTATTCGCCGAGCATGAACAGCAGGTACGGCGTGGAGGAATACTCGACCATGAAGCCCGCCACGAGCTCCGATTCCGCCTCGGCCAGATCGAAAGGCGGCCGGTTCGTCTCGGCCAGCGCCGAGATGAAGAAGACCACGAACATCGGGAAGAGCGGGATGAAGTACCAGTTCAGGATGCTCAGCCAAGGCACGCCCAGCGCATGCGCCAGGCCGCGGGTCTGCTGCGCCTCGACGACCGCCGAGAGGTTCAGCGAGCCGACGCAGAGCAGCACGGTGATGATCACGAAACCGATCGAGACCTCGTACGACACCATCTGCGCCGCCGAGCGGAGCGCGCTCATGAAGGGGTACTTCGAGTTCGAGGCCCAGCCGGCCATGATGATGCCGTAGACGCCGAGCGACGAGATCGCGAGGATGTAGAGCACGCCGACATTGATGTCGGCGATCGCCCAGCCTTCCGCCACCGGGATCACCGCCCAGGCGCCGAGCGCCAGCAGGCAGGAGATGAACGGCGCCAGCAGGAAGATGCCCTTGTTGGAGCCCGACGGGATGATCGGCTCCTTGAGCGCGAACTTGATCAGATCCGCGAAGCTCTGGAACAGGCCCCAGGGGCCGACGACGTTCGGGCCGCGGCGAAGCTGCACGGCCGCCCAGACCTTGCGGTCGGCCAGCAGGATATAGGCGATGAAGACCAGCAGGCAGACCAGCAGCAAGAGGCTCTTGCCGAGGATCAGCGCGATATCGAGGACGAGGTCCCAGTTCATGGCCGCTTACTCCGCCGCCTGCTGGTGCCGGCCCGAAGCCAGCGCCGAGCATTCCGCCATCACGGCAGAGGCGCGCGCGATCGGGTTGGTCTGATAGAAATCGCTCACCGTCGAGGCGAAGCCCGCCTTGCCGGTCTTGCCGCCGAGGCCCGCGAGCTTGCCGATGGCCGACGCATCGTTCTCCGGCAGCGTGTCGAGCGCGGCGAAATGCGGATGCGCCTCGTAGAGAGCCTTGCGCAGGCCGGCCAGCGTGTCGAAAGGCAGCGTCTTGCCGAGAGCCGCAGAGAGCGCACGCAGGATCGCCCAGTCCTCACGGGCATCGCCCGGCGGGAAGGTGGCGCGGTCGGCCATCTGCACGCGGCCTTCCGTGTTCACATAGGTGCCCGACTTCTCGGTATAGGCCGCGCCGGGCAGGATGACGTCGGCGCGATGCGCACCCTTGTCGCCATGGGTGCCCTGATAGACGACGAAGGCGCCTTCCGGCACGTCGACCTCGTCGGCGCCGAGCAGGAAGAGCACGTCGAGCGCGCCGGGCTGCAGCATGCCGGCGACATCGAGACCACCCTCACCCGGCACGAAGCCGAGATCGAGCGCGCCGACGCGCGAGGCGGCGGTATGGATGACGCCAAAGCCGTTCCAGCCTTCCGCGACAGCGCCAAGCGCCTGCGCAGCCTTGGCGGCGAGCGAGAGCACGGCCGCGCCGTCCTCGCGGGCGAGAGCGCCCTGCCCCACCAGCACCATCGGCTTGCCACCGGCGGCAGCGGCCGACTTCACGACATCGGCCAGCGTTTCCGGGCCCGCGCCGAGATAGTCGTAGGTGTAGGTCAGGTCGGCCTTCTCGCCGATGACGCTGATCTTGATGTCGCCGCGCAGCCAGCGCTTGCGGATGCGGGCGTTCAGGATCGGCGCTTCGCGGCGCGGATTGGAGCCGATGATCAGCAGCGAGGTCGCATCCTCGATGCCGGCGATGCCGGCGTTGAGGACGTAGGACGCGCGGCCGGCCTTCGGATCGAGCTTGGTGCCGTCCTGGCGGGCGTCGAGATGGGCGCTGCCGAGCGAGGCGACAAGGCTCTTGAGCGCGAACATCTCCTCGACGGCGGCGAGATCGCCGGCGATGGCGCCGATCTTCTCAGCCTTGGTGTCCTTCACCTTGGCGGCGATGGCTGCAAAGGCCTCGTTCCAGCTAGCCGGACGCAGATGGCCGTTCTCGCGTAGATAGGGCCGGTCGAGGCGCTGGGTGCGCAGGCCGTCGGCGACATGGCGGGTCTTGTCCGAGATCCACTCCTCGTTCACCGCCTCGTTGAGGCGGGGCAGGATGCGCATCACTTCCTTGCCGCGCGAGTCGACGCGGATCGCCGAGCCGACGGCGTCCATCACATCGATGCTCTCGGTCTTGGAGAGCTCCCAGGGACGGGCTTTGTTCTGATAGGGCTTCGAGGTCAGAGCGCCGACCGGGCAGAGATCGACGACGTTGCCCTGCAGCTCAGACGACATCGCCTGCTCGAGATAGGTCGTGATCTCCATATCCTCGCCGCGGCCGATGGCGCCGAGATCGGAGGCGCCGGCAACCTCGGTGGTGAAGCGGACGCAGCGCGTGCACTGGATGCAGCGCGTCATCGAGGTCTTGACCAGCGGGCCGATATACTTGTCCTCAACCGCGCGCTTGTTCTCGGCATAGCGGGAGGTGTCCACGCCATAGGCCATGGCCTGGTCCTGCAGGTCGCACTCGCCGCCCTGATCGCAGATCGGGCAATCCAGCGGGTGGTTGATGAGCAGGAACTCCATCACCCCTTCGCGGGCCTTCTTGACCATCGGAGACTTGGTCAGGACGACCGGCGGCTCGCCGTTCGGGCCGGGGCGCAGGTCACGCACGCCGATGGCGCAAGAGGCCTGCGGCTTCGGCGGCCCGCCCTTCACCTCGACGAGGCACATGCGGCAGTTGCCGGCGATCGAGAGCCGCTCGTGGAAGCAGAAGCGCGGCACCTCGGCCCCTGCTGCCTCGCAGGCCTGCAGGACCGTGTATTCGGCGGGTACGTCGACCTCGATGCCGTCGATGAGGAGTTTCGTCATGGTCTCACTCCGCCGCCATCAGACGCACAGGCTCGCTGTGCGGGTTGGCGGCATAGTCGTCGATGCGCTGCTCGATCTCGTGACGGAAATGCGCGATCAGGCCCTGGATCGGCCAGGCGGCCGCATCGCCGAGTGCGCAGATCGTGTGGCCCTCGATCTGCTTGGTGACGTCGAGCAGCATGTCGATCTCGCGCTTCTGGGCGCGGCCCTCGGCCATGCGCTCCATGACGCGCCACATCCAGCCCGTGCCTTCGCGGCAGGGCGTGCACTGGCCGCAGCTCTCATGCTTGTAGAAGTGGCTGAGGCGGGCGATGGCGCGGATCACGTCGGTCGACTTGTCCATCACGATGACCGCCGCCGTGCCGAGGCCGGAGCGCAGCTTCGAGAGCGAGTCGAAATCCATCGGCGTGTCGATGATCTGCTCCGCCGGAACCATGCGAACCGAGGAGCCGCCGGGGATGACGGCCTTGAGGTTGTCCCAGCCGCCGCGGATGCCGCCGCAATGACGGTCGATCAGCTCGCGGAAGGTCAGGCCCATGGCCTCTTCGACGTTGCAGGGCTTGTTCACATGGCCCGAGACGCAGAAGAGCTTGGTGCCGACATTGTTCGGCGTGCCGATCGAGGAGAACCAGGCCGCGCCACGGCGCAGGATGGTCGGCGCGACCGCAATCGACTCGACGTTGTTCACCGTGGTTGGGCAGCCATAGAGGCCCATATTCGCCGGGAAAGGCGGCTTCAGCCGCGGCATGCCCTTCTTGCCCTCGAGGCTCTCGAGCAGCGCCGTTTCCTCGCCGCAGATATAGGCGCCGGCGCCGTGATGCACATAGAGGTCAAAGGGATAGCCGTGGACGTTGTCCTTGCCGATGAGCTTGGCCGCATAGGCCTCGTCGACGGCGCGCTGAAGCGCCTCGCGCTCACGGATGTATTCGCCGCGGATGTAGATATAGGCCGCATGCGCGCCCATGGCGAAGGAGGCGATCAGGCAGCCCTCGACCAGCGTATGCGGGTCGTTGCGCATGATCTCGCGGTCCTTGCAGGTGCCCGGCTCCGACTCGTCGGCATTGACGACGAGGTAGTGCGGGCGCCCATCGCTCTGCTTGGGCATGAACGACCATTTGAGACCCGTCGGGAAGCCGGCGCCGCCGCGGCCGCGCAGCCCGGACTTCTTCATCTCGTCGATGATCCAGTCCCGGCCCTGCTCCAGGATGAACTTGGTGCCATCCCAATGGCCGCGCTTGATCGCGCCCTGCAGGGTGCGGTCGTGAAGGCCGTAGAGGTTGGTGAAGATGCGGTCGCGATCTGCCAGCATGTCCTGGTGCCTCACTCTGCCGGCTTGTCGCCGCTCTTGGCGGTCTTGGCGCGCGAACGCGTGGCCTTCGGCTTGCCATCGGCCGCCGGCGTATCCTGCGCAGCGCTCGTCGGCTGCGCGGGCGAGGACGGCTTCGGCCGGCCAGCAGCCGCCGTCTCGCTCGCGGGCTTCTCGGCGACGGCGGCAGGCGTGGCCTCTGCCTTCTTCGCCTCGGCCTCGGCGGCCTTCTTGGCTTCGGCTTCCGCGGCGGCCTTGGCAGCAGCGGCTTCGGCGGCAGCCTTGCGCTGCTCGACAACGCGCTTCTGCCAGTCGCCGGCGCCGATCATCGAGCCGTCATAGAGGGCCTGATCCTTCAGAGTCTCGCCGCCGCCTTCCGGCTCGGAGCCGATGCGGCTGTTCTGCGGGCCGGGCTTGGTCGGGCGGCCATTGCGCAGATCGTCGAGAAGCTGGCGGAAATTATCCGGCGTCAGATCCTCGTAGTAGTCGACATTGATCTGCGCCATCGGAGCGTTGCAGCAGGCGCCGAGGCACTCGACCTCGAGCCAGGACAGCTTGCCGTCGGCAGTGACGGTCGACTGCGGGCCGATGACGTCCTGGCAGACCTTCTTCAGCGCTTCCGCGCCGCGCAGCGCGCAGGGCGTGGTGCCGCAGAGCTGGACGAAATACTCGCCGACCGGCTGCAGGTTGAACATGGTGTAGAAGGTCGCGACCTCCATCACCCGCATCGGCGCCATGCCGAGGCGCCGGGCGACGGTCTCGATCACGGCGCGCGAGACCCAGCCCTCCTGCTCCTGTGCCTTCCACAGCAGCGGAATGACGGCGGAGGCCTGGCGGCCTTCCGGGTACTTGGCGATCTGCTGGTCGATCCAGTTCTCGTTCGCCGCGGTGAAGGCGAAGGAAGCGGGCTGAACCGGATCGGGCGCGAGACGACGGACGGACATTAGCGGTCCACCTCACCAAAGACGATATCGAGGGAGCCGAGGATCGCAGAGACGTCGGCGAGCATGTGCTTGCGGCACATGAAATCCATGGCCTGGAGATGAGCAAAGCCCGGGGCCTTGATCTTGCAGCGGTAGGGCTTGTTGGTGCCGTCCGAGACCAGATAGACGCCGAATTCGCCCTTCGGCGCCTCGACGGCGGCATAGACCTCGCCGGCCGGCACCTTGTAGCCCTCGGTGTAGAGCTTGAAGTGGTGGATCAGCGCTTCCATCGAGCGCTTCATCTCGCCGCGCTTGGGCGGCACCATCTTGCCGTCGAGTGAGGAGACCGGCCCGCGACCATCGGCGGCCAGCAGCTTCTCGCAGCACTGCTTCATGATGCGGACCGACTGGCGCATCTCTTCCATGCGGATGTGATAGCGGTCGAAGCAGTCGCCGTTCTTGCCGACGGGGATGTCGAATTCCATCTCCTCGTAGCACTCATAGGGTTGCGACTTGCGCAGGTCCCAGGGCGCGCCGGAGCCGCGCACCATCACGCCCGAGAAGCCCCATTTCCAGCAGGTCTCGAGATCGACCACGCCGATATCGACGTTGCGCTGCTTGAAGATGCGGTTGTCGCTGAGCAATCCTTCGAGGTCGTCGCAGACCTTGAGGAACGGGTCGCACCATTCGGCGATGTCATGGATCAGCGAGACGGGGATGTCCTGGTGCACGCCGCCGGGGCGGACATAGGCCGCATGCATGCGCGCGCCGCAGGCCCGCTCGTAGAAGATCATCAGCTTCTCGCGCTCCTCGAAGCCCCAGAGCGGAGGCGTCAGCGCGCCAACGTCCATCGCCTGCGTGGTGACGTTCAGGAGATGCGAGAGGATGCGGCCGATCTCGGAATAGAGCACGCGGATGAGCTGGCCGCGGCGCGGCACGGTCACACCGACGAGGCGCTCGACTGCGAGCGCATAGGCGTGCTCCTGGTTCATCGGCGCGACATAGTCGAGCCGGTCGAAATAGGGCACGGCCTGGAGATAGGTCTTGGCCTCGATCAGCTTCTCGGTGCCGCGATGCAGCAGGCCGATATGCGGGTCGACGCGCTCGACCACCTCGCCGTCGAGCTCCAGCACGAGACGCAGCACGCCGTGCGCCGCCGGGTGCTGCGGGCCGAAGTTGATCGAGAAGTTGCGGATATTGTGCTCGGTCATTGCCGGCCTTCCTGCTGCGCCTGGAAGCGCGCCATGACTTCCGCACCCGTCAACCGCGGGCGCTCGCCGGCAAACGCGTAAAGCTCCGGCTTCTCATCAATGAAGATCTCTTCAAGGAACGTGAACGAGCTCGTGTCGTCGAAGCTCTGGAAGGCCACGGCGACATGGCCCTCGCCTTCACGCAGGCGCCAGAACAGGCTCGAACCGCAGTTGCGGCAGAACTGGCGCATCGCCCATTCCGAGGAATTGTAGCTGCCGAGCTGGCTGTCATCCTCGATCGTGACCTCGCCGCAGGGCACGGCCATGAAGACCCCGCCGCTCCAGCGCCGGCACATGCCGCAATGACAGACGTCCATCTCGCGCTTCGCCGGCACGGCGCTGAACCGCACCGCGCCGCACAGGCAGCCGCCGGACACGTTTTGCGCCGCAGCAGCCATCACGCCCCCTTCGCCTTCTCGTCGCCCGGCAGGACGTATTCCGTCCCTTCCCAGGGCGAGAGGAAATCGAAGTTGCGGAATTCCTGGTTGAGCTTCACCGGCTCGTAGACGACTCGCTTCTGCTCGTCGTCGTAGCGGACCTCGACGAAGCCTGTCAGCGGGAAGTCCTTGCGCAGCGGATAACCCTCGAAGCCGTAGTCGGTGAGGATGCGGCGCAGGTCCGGATGGCCGGAGAACAGGATGCCGTAGAAGTCGTAGGCCTCGCGCTCGAACCAGTTCGCAGCCGGGAAGACCTCGATCACGGTGGGAACCGGGGTCGCCTCGTCGGTCTGCACCTTCACGCGGATGCGCCGGTTATGGTGCGGCGCCAGCATGTGGTAGACGACGTCGAAGCGCTTCTCGCGGCCTGGATAATCGGCACCGGCGAGGTCGGTGAAGTTCACGAAGCGGAACCGCGGATCCTCATAGAGGGTCTTCAGCACCGTGACGATCGAGGCCGCCTCGGCCAGGATCGTCAGCTCCTCGAAGGCGACGACCGCCTCCGTCACCGCGCCGGGCAGCGCGGCCTTGATCTCTTCGCCGAGTTGTACGAGCGCTTCGCTCATCGTCTCACCTTCATCGCCTGCAGCATCGTCCGACGGTCGCGCTCAGCGCTCGATCGTGCCGGTGCGCCGGATCTTCTTCTGCAGCAGCAGCACGCCATAGAGCAGCGCCTCTGCCGTCGGCGGGCAGCCCGGGACATAGATGTCGATCGGAACGATGCGGTCGCAGCCGCGAACCACCGAGTAGCTGTAGTGGTAGTAGCCGCCGCCATTGGCGCAGGAGCCCATGGAGATGACGTAGCGCGGCTCCGGCATCTGGTCGTAGACCTTGCGCAGAGCAGGCGCCATCTTGTTGGTCAGCGTGCCCGCCACGATCATCACGTCGGACTGGCGCGGGCTGGCGCGGGGCGCGAAACCGAAGCGCTCGACGTCGTAGCGCGGCATCGAGAGCTGCATCATCTCGACGGCGCAGCAGGCCAGGCCGAACGTCATCCACATCAGCGAGCCCGTGCGGGCCCAGTTGATCAGGTCGTCGGTGGCCGTGACGAGGAAGCCCTTGTCGGCCAGCTCGTTGTTGATCTCGACGAAGAAGGGATCACGCGTCCCCACCGGCTGGCCATCGGGGCCGAGCAGCCCCTTGGGTGCCGGCGCGACCAGCGGGTTGCCGCGATCGATCGCTGTGACTGCCATAAGCTAATCCTCGTGAACTTTCAGACCGTCAGATAGGAAGCGGAAAACCGTTTTTCTATCCGACAGTTAGTCCCACTCCAGCGCGCCCTTGCGCCACTCGTAGACGAAGCCCACGGTGAGCACGCCGAGAAAGATCATCATCGACCAGAAACCATACCAGCCGAGGCTGCCGAAGGCGACGGCCCAGGGGAACAGGAAGGCGACCTCGAGATCGAAGATGATGAAGAGGATCGCGACCAGATAGAACCGGACGTCGAACTTCATGCGGGCGTCGTCGAAGGCGTTGAAGCCGCATTCGTAAGCGGAGAGCTTCTCGGCATCCGGCTTGGAATAGGCGATCGCGAAGGGAGCGATCAGCAGGGCGAGACCGATGACCGCCGAAACCGCGATGAACAGCACCAGCGGCAGGTAATCGCTCAGAATGGATGGCACCGTAGCAGCTTGCATGGTCTAACTCACTTCAGACGGCCGCGGGGCGGCTCGCTGTCCCAGTCGCTTAGACCCTCGATTAGAATGAAGCAAGACTCCGCCGCGCTGCACAATCGCGCGATAGGGTTGAATACAGTGCAGTGCGGCCCGTTTCGACAGCCCCGAGCAAGCGCCGCCGGCTCCCGGGACCGAAATCGAAAGCAATCGGTCCATTTCCGGTTCCCGCAGGCGGCAGCAATCCGTTCACTCTCCGAATCGTTTGCCAGGTTAGGGCCCGACCGGCGCGCTGGAATCAGGCGACCTGCCGCGCCCACTGCGAGCGCTCCCGCGCGACATGCCGGCCCTCGCCCGGCGCCCCTTCGAGCACGCCGTCGCGCACCACCACCCGCCCGCGCACCATGGTGCTGACCGGCCAGCCCTTCACCCGGATGCCCTCATAGGGCGTGTAGTCGCTGCCATGATGCAGCAGGCTCTGGCTGATGGTGAGCTCGCGCTCCGGGTCCCAGATCGCGATGTCGGCATCCATGCCGATGGCGATCGAGCCCTTGTTCGTGAGCCCATAGGCCTGGGCGTGGTTGGTCGCGGTGAGCGCCACGAACTGGTTCAGGCTGATGCGGCCCTTCCCCACCCCTTCCGAGAACAGGATCGGCAACCGCGTCTCGACGCCGGGGATGCCGTTCGGCACCCAGCGGAACGAGGTGCGGCCCTTCGGCGTCAGCTTGCCCGCCGGATCGTCATAGCGGAACGGGCAGTGGTCGGAGGAGAAGGTCTGGAAGACCCCGTTCTGCAGCCCCTCCCAGCAGGCCTGCTGGCTGGCGGTATCGCGCGGCGGCGGCGAGCAGACATATTTCGCCCCTTCCATGTTGAGTCCGTCCATGTCCTTCTCGGTGAGAACGAGATATTGCGGGCAGGTCTCACCATAGACCTTGAGGCCCCGCGAGCGGGCGCGAGCGATCTCTTCCATCGCCTCCCGGTTCGAGACGTGGACGATCATCACGGGCACGTCGATCAGCTCCGCCAGCGAGATCGCGCGGTGCGTCGCCTCGCGCTCGACGGGGATCGGCCTCGAAGTACCGTGGAACTTCGGAGCGATGTTGCCGCCGCGCTCCAGCCGGTCGGTCAGGAAGCGGATGGCGTCGTAGTTCTCGGCGTGGACCATGACGAGCGCGCCGGTCTCGCGCGCCACGCTCATCACCTGCAGCATCTCGTAATCGGCGAGCGCCAGCCCCTCATAGGTCATGAACACCTTGAAGGAGGTGTAGCCATCCGCGATCAGCGCCGGCAGGTCCTGCCCGAGCACCTGCTCCGTCGGGTCCGAGATGACGAGGTGGAACGAGACGTCGGTATGGCACTTGCCATCGGCGAGCCCGTGATAGGCCTTCACCGTCTCGCGCAGGCTGACGCTCTTCTCCTGCATGCAGAAGGGCATGACCGTGGTGTTGCCGCCGAAGGCCGCCGAGCGCGTGCCGCTCTCGAAGTCATCGGCCATGACGATGCCCTCCCCGCTCGGCTGGGAGATGTGGACATGGCTGTCGATGCCGCCGGGCAGCACCAGCTTCCCGCTCGCATCGATCGTCTCCGTCGCGGTGCCGAGCCCATGGCCGAGCGCGACGATGCGCCCGTCGCGGATGCCGATGTCGCAGGAGAAGGTGTCGGTCGCCGTCGCGACCGTGCCGTTGGCGATGATCAGGTCGTAGCTCATGCGGGCCCCAGCAATGATGGAATGGTCTTGTCGGTCAGGATGCGGCGGCGAACCCGGCATCGGCGCCGCGCCAGGCATCGATCTGCTTGCGTAGCACCTCATCCAGCGATGGCCCGGCATCCTCGCACACGATCGGTCGCAGGCGAGTCTCGACGAGGGAGAGATGGGTCGCCATCGCCTTCACCGCCTTGCCGCGCTCGCGCAGCGACAGCGCCCGGAAGATGGCGCGGTGTTCGTCGCAGCCGCAGGCGGAGCCGGCGGTGGTCTCATAGCGCTTGACCAGCATCAGCGTGCGGCTGATCAGCTCCTGCGCCTGCCGCTGGACCAGCGGGTTCTCGGTCATCTCGGCGAGCAGGTAGTGGAAATCGGCCGAGAGCTTCTGCCAGGTCGGCTGGTCCCCCTGCCTGAGCGCCTCGGCCTCGGCATCGACATGCTCGCGCAGCCGCTCGATCTGCGCTTGCGTCAGGTTGTCGGCGAGATGGGCGGCCATGCCGCTCTCCAGGATGCGCCGAGCCTCGTAAACCATGTGCCCCTCGCGCAGGTCCGGCGCGATGGTGAAGGCCCCGCGGTTCTTGACGATCTCCAGCAGCCGCTCATGGCCCAGCCGGTGCAGCACCTTGCGCATGCGCTCGCGGCTAACGCCGAAGATCTCGGCGAGGCGGTGCTCGCCGAGCTTGACGCCGCCCGGCAGGTCGCCGGCGCGCAGCACGCGCGACAGGATCGCGTGAATCTCGTCTTCCCTCATCCGCCGATTATTGCCGTTCCGGCGCCAACCGCCAACGGCCCCTCTGCTCGTTCTCTAGCCAGTCGCGCCGCGATAAAGGGCACAATCAAAATCAGATTGTGCACAAAAATTCGCTAGCCGGCCATTCATAAGCATGAGGAGCGCCCTTGCGAATTTTGGCTCATCACATTGATAAATATCAGATAATTATCCGACCGAGAGAATCTTCCCCGGTTGGCACGGCCATTGCTGAAGGTGAGCAGACCTTCGTTCCCTAGCAAAGGACCCCGCCCATGGACGCTTTCGCTCAAGCCCGGATGACCCGTCGCTCGCTGCTCGCCGGAGGCGCAGCCGCCACCGCGCTGATCGCGAGCCCCTCGATCCTGCGCGCCCAGACGAAGGAGCTCGTCGTCGGCGGCGCCGCCGGCCACAAGCCCTGGGTCGAGTCGACCGTCGTCCCGATGTTCGAGAAGAAATACAACTGCAAGGTGATATTCGAGGGCACGCGCTCCCTGGTGAACCTCGAGAAGATGCAGAAGAACAAGGGCAGCCAGTACATGTCGGTCGTCCAGATGGACGATCCGGTGATGATCCTGGCCGTCAAGGAAGGCCTGCTCGATCCGCTCACCCCCGCCAAGGCGCCGAACCTCGCCAACCTCCTGCCGGGCTCGACCCATATGGACGGAATGTGGGCGAACTACCTGCAGCCCTGGCTCGGCGTCGCCTACAACAAGGGCGCGATAAAGACGCCGCCCTCGTCCTGGGCCGAGATGTTCGACCCGAAATACAAGGGCCGCATCATCATCCCCTCGCTGCAGAACACCGAGGGCCTTCCCGCGCTCATCGTCGCCGGCCTGTTGGCGGGCGGCACGCTGGAGGCGGTACAGAAGGACACCGACGCCGGCTTCAAGAAGCTCGCCTCGCTGAAGCCCAACCTGCTGACGATCTACACCCAGCAGCCGCAGGCCTATAACCTGCTCGAGCAGGGCGAGGCCTATATGATCGGACCGGCGATGTCCTCCTACGCGCTGGAGCGCAAGGCGGCCGGCGCCCCCATCGACCTCGCCGCGCCGAAGGAAGGCGTCTTCGCCATGCCGTCCGGGATCGCGGTCATCAAGGGCGCGCCGCAGTCCGAGCTCGCCTTCGCCTATGTCAACGAGATGCTCGGCGCCGAGCTCCAGAACAAGCTCGCCGGCCCCACCTTCTCGCTCGCCACCAACAAGGCCGTGCCGAAGCCGGAAGGCCTGGGCGCCGACGTCAAGATCCACCAGATCGACTGGTCCAACGTCGCCACCCAGCGCAACGACTGGATCAAGCGCTGGGACCGCGACATGGCGATCTGAGCGGGTTTCGCTTCCTCCACCGTCATCCCGGACGAGCCGCGCAGCGGCGCTGATCCGGGATCCATCGTAGAGCTCGGCTCCCTACGATGGATCCCGGATCTCCGCTTCGCTCCGTCCGGGATGACGCGCCTCTCTCCTGACCGAACGTCCCGCCCGGAGATCGCATGACCGCTGCCTTCCTCGACATCACCGGAGCCGGCAAGAGCTTCGGCCCGGCCACCGTCCTCGACGGCGTCGACCTCGCTGTTGGCCAAGCCGAATTCATCTCGCTGCTCGGCCCCTCGGGCTGCGGCAAGACCACGCTGCTGCGCATCGTCGCTGGGCTGATGACGCCCGACACCGGCAAGGTCGTCCTCGATGGCGAGGAGATCACCCGCCGCCCGCCGCATCGGCGCGATATCGGCGTGGTGTTCCAGAACTACGCGCTCTTCCCGCATCTGACGGTCGCCGAGAATGTCGCCTTCGGGCTCAAGGCGCGCAGCGCGCCCAAGGACACCATCGCGCCGACCGTGTCGCGCTTCCTTTCGCTGGTGCAGATGAGCGCCTTCGCCGACCGCTCGATCAAGGCGCTCTCCGGCGGCCAGCAGCAGCGCGTCGCGGTGGCGCGCGCGCTCGCGGTCGGTCCGAAGCTGCTCCTGCTCGACGAGCCCTTCTCGGCGCTCGACCGCAAGCTGCGCGAGGCGATGCAGATCGATCTGCGCCGCATCCTGCGCGAGGTCGGCACCACCGCGATCTTCGTCACCCACGACCAGGACGAGGCGCTGACCATGTCGGACCGGATCGCGGTGATGTATCGCGGCCGGATCGAACAGCTCGACACCCCGGCCGAAATCTACCACCGCCCCACGACGCCCTTCGCGCTCGATTTCGTCGGGCTCTCCAGCCGGCTTCCCGGCACGGTGATCTCCGAGAACAGCGGCACGGTCGCGGTCGAGACACCGGCCGGCACAATCCGCGCGCCGGGCAACTTCATCCCCGGCAGCAAGGTCCTCGTCGGCGTCCGGCCGGAACGCATCGCGCTCGGCAGCGGCGGAGAGAACGCCATCCAGGCCAGGTTGACGGACGCCGTCTTCCAGGGCGCGCGCATCCAGCTCCATTTCGAGGCGCCGGAGGGTGGGCGGCTGATGGTCGAGGCGCATGAGGCCCCGGCCGGCATCGCGCCCGGCGCGACGCTCTCGCTCGGCTGGCGGGAGGCCGACACGCTGCTCTACCCGGCCCCTGTCGAAGAGGCCGCGGCATGAGCACGGCGCGACGTCTCGATCCGGTCCTGCTGCTGGCGGCGCCGGCCGTCATCTACCTCGCCATCGTCTATGGGCTGCCGCTCCTCTTCCTGCTCGGGCGCAGCCTGTTCGGCGCGGGCGGGCTCGCCTCCTTCGGCAGCTTCTTCGCCGACCCGTTCAGCTGGATCATCCTCGGCAACACGCTGCGCAGCGCCGCGCTCGTCACGCTGGTCTGCCTCGTCATCGGCTATCCGACGGCGCTGGTGCTGGCGCGGGCCGGCGGCCTCGTGCAGGCGGCGATCCTGGTCGCGATCATCCTGCCGCTCTCGGTCGGCGTCGTGGTCAAGGCCTTCGCCTGGCAGATCGTGCTCAGGCGGGACGGCATCGTCTCGCAGATCATGACCGGCATCGGCCTCTGGTCCGAGCCGCAGCGCCTGCTCTTCACCGAGACGGGCCTCGTCATCGGCGCGGCCAACATCTTCGTGCCCTTCATGATCCTGCCGATCTACTCCGTCCTCAAGCTCGTCGATCCGCGGCTCGGCGAGGCGGCGGCGACACTCGGCGCCTCGCCGCTCTATCGCTTCTTCAAGGTCGCGCTGCCGCTGTCGCTGCCCGGCATCGTCACCGGCATCGCCTTCGTCTTCTCGATGGCGGCCTCGATGTACGTCATCCCGAGCCTCGTCATCGGCGACCGCTTCCAGACGCTGGCGACGCTGACCGGCCGCTCCTTCCTGTTCATGCGCAACGAACAGCTCGGCTCGACCACAGCAGTCGTGATCCTGGCGCTCACCGTTGCCATCGTGGTGGCGAGCTCCTGGCTCTCGCGCCGGCTGGGAGGCGCCTCATGACGATGATCGAGAAAATCGCAGGCTGGCTCACCGGCATCCTCGCCTTCGTCACCGTCGTTTTCCTGATGACGCCGCTGGTGGTGACGGTCGCTGTCTCCTTCGGTTCCAGCGCCGTCTTCACCCTGCCGGCGCCCAGCTGGTCGCTGCGCTGGTACGAGGCGCTGATGCGCTCGCGTGACCTCTGGCCGCCCGTCTTCGCCTCGCTGAAGCTCGCCGTGCTTTCGACGGCGATCGCTCTGGTGCTGGGCACGCTCTGCGCCATCGGCCTGCTGCGTGGCCGCTTCCGCGGGAGGGAGGTGGTCGTGACCTTCCTCGTCTCGCCGCTGATGCTGCCCGGCCTCGTGATCGGCATCGCCATGCTGGAGAGCTTCCGCGCGGCCGGCCTGCGCGATGTCTGGGCGAGCCTGATCCTCGCCCATGTGGTCATCACGCTTCCTTATGTGGTGCGGACGGTCTTCGCCTCGCTCTCGCTCTTCGACTTCACCCTGATCGACGCGGCGCGCACGCTCGGCCTGACCTATCCCAAGGCCGTGATGAAGGTGCTGGTGCCCTCGCTGGCGCCGGCCTTCCTGACCTCCGGCATGTTCGCCTTCCTCGCCTCCATGGACAATTATCCGATCTCGATCTTCTTCACCGACGCCTGGACCAAGACCTTGCCGATCCAAATGCTGCAATATGTCGAGGAAAGCCCCGACCCGACCATCGCCGCGATCTCGTCGCTGCTGATCCTGCTCTCCATCGGTGTGCTCGTGATCGGCGACCGGCTCGTCGGCCTCAGGCGCATGGCGGATCTCTGAGATGCTGCCGGATTATTCGACCGATCGGGACTTCCGTGGCTATGGCGGCAACCCGCCGGCCGTGCGCTGGCCGGACGAGGCCCGGCTCGCCGTCAATCTCGTCATCAATGTCGAGGAAGGCGGCGAACTCTCCATCGGTCAGGGCGACGAACGGAACGAGGCGGTCTACGAGGTCGTCGAGGAGATCGCCGGCACCCGCGACCTCTGCATGGAGTCGCATTTCGAATACGGCACCCGCGCCGGCTGGCCTCGCATCCGCAAGCTGCTCCAGGCCTATGGCGCGCACGGCACGCTCAATGCCATCGGCCGCTCGCTGATGATCTCGCCCTGGCTGCCCCAGCAGGCCGTCGCCGACGGGCACGAGGTCGCGGCCCATGGCTGGCGCTGGGAGCGCCACGCCAACATGACGATCGAGGAGGAGCGGCTCGCCATCGCCCGAACAGTGGAGGCGATCACGCAGACGGCCGGCACGCCGCCGCGCGGCTGGCACACCCGCTCGGCAACCTCGCCACACACGCGCCGGCTGCTGCTGGAGCAAGGTGGATTCTTCTACGATTCCAACGCCTATAACGACGATCTTCCCTATCTCGTCGATGTCGATGGCCGGGACCATCTGATCCTGCCCTACTCCTTCGACACCAACGACATGCGCTTCCAGCGCGGCGGCGGCTTCGTCTTCGGCGACGATTTCGCGCGCTACTGCATCGACGCCTTCGACCGGCTCTATGACGAGGGAGCGAGCGAGCCGCGGATGATGACGGTCGGCCTGCATCTGCGGATCATCGGCAAGCCGGGACGCATCGGCGGGCTGGAACGCTTCCTGGCACATGCCGCGTCGAAGCCGGGCGTGTGGTTCGCACGGCGTGACGAGATCGCCCGCCACTGGCTCACGGCGATCGGCCGCGAAGAGCTGATCGGCGGGCGCTAGGATATTTTCGAGCGAAGCGGACACCCCAAAGAGACGTCATGCGCATCCTCCTCCTCAACCCCAACACCACCGAGGCGATCACCCAGCGCCTGCTCGCAGCCGCTCAGGCTGTAGCGGCGCCAGGCACCGAGATCGTCCCGCTCACGGCGCCGCGCGGCGTGCCCTATATCGCCAGCCGCGCCGAGGCGCAGATCGGCGGCGCCATCGCGCTCGAAATGCTGGCCGAGCAGCACGACAAGGTCGATGCCGCGATCATCGCCGCTTTCGGCGACCCCGGCCTGATGGGCGCGCGCGAGCTCTTCGATTTGCCCGTCGTGGGCATGGCCGAAGCCGCGATGCTGACGGCCTGCATGCTTGGCAAGCGCTTCGCCATCGTCACCTTCGCCCGCGCGCTCGGCCCCTGGTACGAGGAATGCGTGGCGATGCACGGGCTGGAAGGCCGCTGCGCCGGCATCCGCATGCTCGACGAGGGCTTCGCCGACATCGCCGACGTGCAAGAGGAGAAGGAGGCGGTGATCGTCGAACTCGCTCGCCGCGCGGTGACGGAGGACGAAGCCGATTGCATCATCCTCGGCGGCGCGCCTCTGGCCGGGCTGGCGGCGAAGGTCGCCGATCGCATCCCCGTCCCGGTCGTCGACCAGGTGGGCGCCGCCCTGAAGCAGGCCGAGGCGCTGGTCGCGCTGACGCCCCGCAAGGCGACCGCCGGGACCTTCCGCCGTCCGCCGCCAAAGCCCACGATCGGATTGGCTTCCAGCCTCGCGGCACGGATCGAGCATCGATGACGGCCCGGGATCAACTCTGGCAGCTCGACGCGGCAGAACTCGTGCAGGGCTATCGCGCGGGCCGGTTCACCGCTGTCGATGCAGCGGAAGCCTGCCTTGCGCGCACTGAGGCCTGCGAGCCGGCGCTGAACGCCATGGCCGTGCTCGACAGTGCGGGTGCCCTAACTGCAGCACGGGCCAGCGCCCGGCGCTATGCCGAGGGCGCGGCGCTCGGGCCGCTCGACGGCGTACCGGTCAGCATCAAGGACAACATGCACGTCGCCGGCCTGCCGACCGGCTGGGGCAGCCGGCTGCTGCGGAACCTCGTGCCGGAGCGGGACGAGGTTCCGGTGGCGGCCCTGCGCCGGGCGGGCGCCGTCATTACCGGCAAGACCACGCTTTCCGAATTCGCGATGCAGGGCTTCACCTCGACCCTCGCGGCCGGCACGACGCGTAACCCCTGGAACACGGCGCTGACGCCCGGCGGCTCCTCGGGCGGCGCGGTGGCCGGCGTGGCCGCCGGCTACACCCCGCTGGCGCTCGGCACCGATGGCGGCGGCTCGACGCGAAGGCCCGCCTCCCATTGCGGTCTCGTCGGCTTCAAGCCCTCGACCGGCCTCGTGCCGCGCGGCGGCGGGCTCCCCGAGATCTTCCTCGGCTACGAGGTCGCCGGCAGCATCGCCCGCACCGTCCCGGACGCGATCGCCCTGACGGAAGCGCTGGCAGGCCATGCCATCACCGAAGCCGCGCCGGAGAAGGCGCGCATCCTGTTCATTCCGGGCTTCGCCGACCACCCGGTCGATCCTGGCATCGCCGCCCGCCTCCGCCATGCGGCCGAACATCTCGCGGGCATGGGCCATGAGGTTGAAGAGATCGGCCATGTCGATTTCGCCGAGCGGCTGAACCCGATCTGGATGCGGCTCTCCGCCGTCGGACTCGCCTGGATGATCGACAACCCCGCCTGCTGGCCGGCGCTCGGCTGGCCCGAAGGCGAGAAGCCCGACATGGCGCTCTGCATGGCGGCGGCGCAGGAGAACTACCGCAGCGGCGCGGCCGCAGGAGGAGCGGCGCTTTTCGAGATCCTGATCGAGATCGAAGCGCTGAAGCACAGGCTCGGTGCGCTGTTTTCCCGCTGCGATGCGCTGCTGATGCCGGCGACGGCCGCCCTGCCCTGGCCCGCTGAAGAAAGCCATCCGCCCGTCATCGACGGCCGCCCGGTCGGGCCGCGCGGACACGCGATCTTCACCGGCTTCGTCAATGCTGCGGGCCTGCCCGCCATCGCGCTGCCCTGGGGCGAGGTCGGTGGCCTCCCGACCGGATTCCAGCTGATCGCCCCGGCCGGACGGGACGGCTGGCTGCTAGCGCTCTCACGCGAGATCGAACGCAGTGCCCCGGCGTTCGGAAGCACCACGCCGCCGCTGATGCGCTCATTTCCGTAGGCTAGGACGAGACGCGGCCCCGCACTCTTCCGTTCGCCGTTCGGCAGGAGCAATTGCTGCCCAGCCGCGAGGGCGCCGCGAGATAGCAGACCCGCTGCGGCGTCCGGCAATGGCGGCCCTCCGCGCGCGTCCGGTATCCGTCGATCGTCCGGGGGCCGACGCCCGGCGATGAACCGCGCCAGGAGCCGGCGCCGCTATCGATCGGCGGGCCGGCGCCCGGAATGCCACCGCCCGGCGCATGCAGGCGGATATCCGGCACGCTGTCGGACAGCGAAGGAGGCCCAAGCCCCTGCCGCGGGCCACCCGGAACGAGCGGCCCTGTGCCCGGCGTGCCGATCTGCGCAACAGCCGGCGAAGCCGACGCGAGCAGCAACAGCAGAAGCAATCGGCGCATCATGGCTCGGCCTCCCAGATCGCCGCGCATCCCATCGGACGCGATCACGGCGATCTCACAACGATTATCGCATCGGATTGATCCGATGCGATAGGGAGCGAGCCGTAACGGCGACTACCTCGCGGCGGTGACGACCACCTCGATCATCGCGCCGCCGCCGAGATCGGCGACGCCGACGGTCGCGCGGGTCGGCAGCTCGTCGCCGAAGAAACCGGTCCAGGCAGCGTCCATTTCCTTCTTCTGCGACAGGTCGGTCACGAAGATCTGTGCGGCGACGATCGCCTTGCGATCGAGCCCGACCTCGCGGAGGTAGCCCTCGATCTTGCCGAGGATGTTCTCGGTCTGCGGGCCCATGGTCTTGCTGGTGTCGTCAGCGATGCAGCCGCCAACGAAGACGAGATTGCCGGTCTCGACGATGCGGTTCTGGATCGGGGTCTTGATGCTGCGCTTGATGGTCATGGTCTTTCTCCTTGGGAAATGAACTCAATGCGCTTGTGCGAAGCGCTCGATGCCGAGCCCGTCGATGGGCACGTTGCTGCGGCCGGTGGCGATGATCTCCGCCATCACGGCACCGGCGCCGGGGCCGAGCTGGAAGCCGTGCAGCGAGAAGCCGAACTGATAGTAGACGCCCTCATGCTTCGCACTCCTGCCGAAGACCGGCAGATCATCCGCGATGCGCCCCTCGATCCCGGCCCAGGACCGGACGATGGAGGCTCCGCGCATGATCGGGAACAGGTCCCACACGGTCTTCATGTTGGAGCCGAGCTTCGCCCAGTCGAGGATCGTGCGGTTCTCGTCGCGGATCGCGCGGCCGAGATAGCCCCCGCCGATCAGCACCGTGCCGTTGCCGAACTGCTTGAAGGAGAGCTTGCGCCCCCGCAGGATCACGACGGGCTTGATGAAGGCCGGTAAAGGCGCCGTGATGGACAGCATTGGCGCCACAGCTTCCAGCGGCACCGGCTCGTCGAGATCGGCAGCGATGCGATCCCCCCAAGCGCCGGCGGCGTTGACGATGCGGGGCGAGAGGATATCACCCGCATCGGTGACGATGCGCCAGTTGGCTCCGTCGCGCTCGACCTTGGTGACGCGCACGCCCTCGCGGACGTCGACACCGAGGCTCTGCGCCTTGAGCTTGAACGCCTGAGTGGCGCGCAATGGAATGGCCGCGCCGTCGCGGCGCGAGATCACGCCGCCGGGGCAATCGTCCGACACGGCGGGAACGATCTCGCGCAGCTCCTTCGCGTCGATCAGCTCCTCATGGTGGAAGCCGCGCAGGTTGAGGTCGTCGACGCGCGCCCGGCAATTCGCCAGATCGGCCTCGTTCTCCGCAACCATCACCTGGCCATCGCTGGTGAAGCCGCAATCATCGTCGACCAGCTCGGCGATGTTGTGCCAGATTGCCATCGAGGCGTTCGAGAGCGGGATCTCGGCGACATGGCGGGCAAGCTGGCGCACGCCGCCGGCATTGACGCCGGAAGCATGCCGGCCGGCATGGTCCTTCTCGATCAGGATGACCGAGAGCCCGCGCAGCGCGCAGTGCAGCGCCGTCGAGCAGCCATGGATGCCGCCGCCGATGACGATGACGTCAGCGCTGGCCCGTCCGGTGCTCACCGCACGACCGCCTTCACGGAGGCGTCCGTCTGCGGCAGGGCGGCGAGCTCAGTCAATGTGACCGGCTTCACCGGCGGGCGCAGGCGATAATAGCCGGTCTCGGCCGGGCTGGTGCCGCGCACCTCCGAGATCAGCTCGACCACGGTCGGGCCGCAGAGGCGCCCCTGGCAGGGCCCCATGCCGCAGCGCAGGAAGGCCTTCATCTGGTTCGGGCCGGTGACGCCGAGGCGCAGCGCCGTATCGCGGATCTGGCCGGCAGTGACCTCCTCGCAGCGACAGACGATCGTCTCGTCCTTCGGCGCGAGGAATTGCAGCGCGGGCTTGTAGAGCAGGTCGAGGAAGCGGCGGCCGCGCAGCCGGCGTTCGAGCTCCGCACGGATCGGGGCGGCCTGCTGGTCGCGGTCAGGCTTCGACAGGCGGCCGAGACGGCGGGCCGCATCGAAGGCCGCGATCTCGCCGCGGAGAGCCGCACTCTCGGCCCCGCCGATGCCGGCGCCGTCACCCGCGATGGCGATACCGGGAACCGAAGAGGCGAACCAGCTGTCGAGCCTCGGCACCCAGCAATGCTGCTCGGCGTCGAAGAGATGGTCGCAGCCGGCAGCGCTGGAGAGGTTGATGCCGGGGATCACGCCCTGATGCAGCAGCAGGGTGTCGCAGGTGATGGTCTCGGAGGCCCCGCCGCGCTCGACCGTCACGGAGGCGAGCATCCCCTCGCCCTTGGCCGCGAGGCCGGTGACGCCGGAGACGAAGCGCAGCTTGCGCCGCGTCTGAGCCATCAGCTTCAAGCCCTTGGCGAGATAGGGCGAGCGCAGGAAATCCGGGAAGGCGGCGAGCGCCTTGCTCCAGTTGCGCTTCGGCGTCGTGTCGAGCACCGCGACGATATCCGCGCCGGCCGCCGCGAGCTGGCTCGCCAGCAGATAGAGCAGCGGCCCGCAGCCGGCGATGACGGTGGGGCCGGACGGGACGATGCCGGCGCCCTTCAGCGCGATCTGCGCCGCGCCGGCCGTCATCACGCCGGGCAAAGTCCAGCCCGGAATCGGGAAAGGCCGCTCCTGCGCGCCGGTGGCGAGGATGACCTGCGAGGCCGCGATCATCCGCGCCTTGCCGTCGAGCGAGAGGCCGATCTCGAAAATCTCGGGCTCCGCTTCGTCGGGCCCGAGCGCCCAGACGGTGCAGCGCGGCGCATAAGCCGCCTTCGAGCGCTCGAACCGGGCAACGATGTCGGCGCCGCGCCAGTAATCCTCGCCGAGAATGGCGCGATCCTTCACCGGCGTCGTGGTGACGGCGCGGTAGATCTGGCCGCCCGGAGCCGGGTTCTCGTCGGCGAGCAGCACGGTGAGGCCGAGCTCCGCGGCGCGGGCGGCGGCGGAGAGGCCGGCGGGGCCAGCGCCGACCACGACGAGATCATAGCGTTCAGCCAGCTGGCCGATATCGGTGAGCGGGATCACGCCTCAACCTCCTCGACATGGCGGCGGCCATGCTGGGTTTCGATCGCCATGCCGTCAGTCAGCGGCACGAGGCAGCCCTGCCGGTTGCCGACGCCGTCGATGACGACGAGGCAGTCGAAGCAGATGCCCATCAGGCAATAGGGCGCGCGCGGAGCGCCCGAGACCGGCGTCTCGCGGCAGGAGGTGATGCCGTTGGCGAGCAGCGCGGCAGCGACCGTATCGCCGGCACGGCCTTTCAGGGCCCTGCCGTCGAAGGTGAAGTTCAGCGCGGCGGCATTGGCCGTCTCACGCATGGGCCGGAACATGGAACCTCCGTGCGGTGAAGGTCGCGACCGCATCCGGCAGTTCGCCGGCGAGGATCGCGGGGGCAAGCGTCAAGGCGTGGTTGGCGGCCAGCGTCACGCCGGAATGGCAGGTGACGACGAAGGCGCCGGGATGGGTCTCGGACTGGTCGTAGATCGGGAAGCCGTCGGGGCTCATCACGCGTAGCGCGGACCATGTCCGCACCACGTTCAGCCCGGCGAGGCGCGGGAACATCTTCACCGCGCGCTCCGCCATGGTCGAGAGGATCGGCTGGCCGACGATGGTGTCGAAGCCACGATCCTCCTGGCTGTCGCCGATCATCACGCCGCCCTCGTCCGTCTGGCGGACCGTGACCATGGGATTGTGCAGGAACGGCTCGGTCTTCTCGGTGACGATGATCTGGCCCTTGCTGGGCTTCACCGGCGCATCGAGCCCGACCATGGGCGCGAGCCGGGCATTGCCGAGGCCGGCGCAGAGCACGACACGGCCGGCACGCACCTCGCCCCAGGGGCCGGAGATGGCGAAGCCGCCCTCTCGCGGGACGATGCTCTCGACCGGATGCTCGGGCCGATAATCGACGCCCCGCCGGATTGTGGCTTCGCGCAGGGCGCGGAACAGCTTGAGCGAGTTCACATGGCCATCGAGCGGCGAATAGAGCGAGCCGACGACATCCTTGCCGATAGCCGGCAGGCGCCGCTTCGTCTCGGCGTGGTCGAGCACCTCATAGGAGAAATCGGTGAGCGGTTGGCTGTTGTGCAGCCGGCGCATCATCTCGACGCGCTTGTTCAGCTCATTCTCCGAAAGGCAGAGCATGAAGCCGCCGGGCTGGCTGTGGGCGACATCGAAGCCGGCCTCCTCGCGCAGGATCGCGGCAAGCCCGTGCCAGTCATCGGCCGAACGGCGCGACCAGAGGGCATATTCGGGCATGCCGAAGCCCTTGGACTGAACCCAGACCAGCGCGAAATTGCCGCGCGAAGCGCGAAACGCGACATCCCCCTCGTCGAGAACGATGACGCGCGCGCCCGAACGGGCGAGGCCGAGCGCGATCGCGCCACCGACCACTCCGCCGCCGATGACGACGACGTCGCCCTCGTTCCGGTTGCCATTTGGGATCATGGTCAGCCCTTTCCGGATCCGACGAAGAGGCGGTCGAGCCCATAGAGCCTGTCGAGGACGAGGAGTAGCCCCGCCGTCAGAGCGATGAGACAGGCCGAGACCGCCGCTATGAGCGGATCGATGTTGTCCTGGATGTAGAGGAACATCCGGACAGGTAGCGTCACGGTGGCCGGCGAGGCGATGAACACCGTCATCGTGACCTCGTCGAAGGAGTTGATGGCCGCCAGCAGCCAGCCCGAGACGACGCCCGGCAGGATCAACGGCAGCGTCACCCGGCGGAAGGCCGTCATGGTGTCGGCGCCGAGCGAGATCGCGGCATGCTCGATGCGCCGGTCGATGCCGTAGGAGGCGGCGAGCACCAGCCTCAGCGCGAAGGGCAGGATCACGATGACATGGCTCAGCACGAGGCCCGTGAAGGTTCCGGACAGGCCGATCTGCGTGAAGAAGCGCAGGAAGGCGATGCCGAGCACGACATGCGGCACCATCAGCGGAGACATGAACAGCGCCGTCATCGCTTCGCGCCCCGGGAAGCGGTAGCGCGCGATGGCGAGCGCAGCCGGCACTGCCAGCCCGATCGCGATGGTCGAGGACAGCGCCGCGAGCCAGAGCGAGTCGTAGAAGGCGCGCAGGAACTCGGGATAGCCGAAGATCGCCTTGAACCAGCGCAGGCTCGGGCCGCGCGTCGGAAGGGAGAGATAGCCCTCCGGCGTGAACGCCACGATGCAGACGATGGCGAGCGGCGCCAGCATGAACACCACGAAGGCCAGGTGGAAGACGAGGGCGAGAGCGCCATTACGTTTCATCGGACCGCCCTCCTCACTCGAAGACCTGGGCGTAGCGGCGCTCGACCAGCCGGTTGGAGCCGACGATGATCAGCACGAGCGCGACCAGCAGGAGCACGGCGACGGCTGCACCCAGCGGCCAGTTCAGCGTGTTCAGGAACTCGTCATAGGCGAGCGTCGCCGCCACCTTGAGCCGCCTGCCGCCGATGATCGCAGGCGAGGCGAAGGCGCTCGCCGCCAGCGCGAAGACGATGATCGCCCCCGACAGCACGCCCGGCACGACCTGCGGCAGGATCACGCGCCGCCAGATCGTGAAGAACCCGGCGCCGAGCGAGGCGGCCGCATTCTCGACCTGAGGATCGAGCCGCTGCAGCGAGGCCCAGACCGCGAGGATCATGAACGGGATCAGCACATGGGTCAGCGCGATGACAACGCCTGTCTCGGTGAACATGAATTCGAGCGGCGTCGTGATCAGGCCCAGCGCCATCAGGCCCTGGTTGACGAGGCCGTTGGAGCCGAGCAGCAGCGCCCAGCCGAGCGTGCGCGCCACGACCGAGACAAGCAGCGGGCCGATGACGACGAGCAGGCAGACGCTGCGCCAGCCTGGCGACATCCGGTTCAGGATATAGGCCTCCGGCACGCCGATCAGCACGCAGGCCAGCGTCACCAGGATCGAGATCCGGAAGGTGCGCAGGAAAACTTCGAAGAAATAGGAATCGGTGACGATCTCGATCCAGTTCTTCAGGGTGAACTCGGGCACGATGCCCTTGTACTGGCCCCAATCGTAGAACGAGAGCAGGACCGTCATCCCGAGCGGGATGATGACGAGGCCGAGGAAGACGAGCAGCGCCGGCCCGGCCAACCAGTAAGGCGCGCTGCGCTCGCTGGCGGCGAAACTCATGGCGCCCTGCCCTCGGTCAGCAGCGCGGCATCGGCCGATGCAAAAGCGATCTTCACCGCCTCGTCCTCGGCCGGAACCGGCGTGCCATCGTTCGGGCGCATCAGCAGCAGCGTTCCGGCCTCGCTTTCGGCCCCGAGCAGCCAGTGCGAACCCTGGAAGACCCGGCTCTTGATGCGGGCCGGGAATCCGGCCTCGGCAAAGCTCAGCCGCTCGGGGCGGACCGCGATGGAAACCGGGCCGGACGGAGCGCCGGCCAGCGGCACTCGGAAACCCAGCACATCGACCTGGCCGGCGCCATCGCCCATCGCAGCCAGCGTGTTGGTCTTGCCGAGGAAGTTCGCGACGAAGGAGGTGGCCGGGCTGCCATAGACCGTATCCGGCGCGCCGATCTGCTCGACGCGACCCTGGTTCATCAGCACGATCCGGTCCGAGAGCGCCATGGCCTCATGCTGGTCGTGGGTGACGAGGATGGTGGTGGTGCCGACCGAGCGTTGGATCTGACGGAGTTCGCCCTGCATCTCCTCGCGCAGCTTGGCGTCGAGATTGGAGAGCGGCTCGTCGAGCAGCAGCAGAGCCGGCTTGATGACGAGCGCGCGTGCCAGCGCGACGCGCTGCTGCTGGCCACCGGACATGCGCCGCGGATAGCGATCGGAAAAGCCCTTGAGCCCGACCAGCGCCATCGCGTCGAGCGTGCGTTGCTCGCGCTCCGCCTTGCCGACGCCACGCATCTCGAGCCCGAAGGCGATGTTCTCGGCGACGGTCATGTGCGGAAAGAGCGCATAGCTCTGGAAGACGATGCCGAGACCGCGCTTGGCCGGCGTCACGGAGGCAAGATCGCCACCATCCAGCAGGATTCGGCCGCGATCGACGCCGACGAAGCCGGCGATCATCTGCAGCGTGGTCGTCTTGCCGCAGCCGGAGGGGCCGAGCAGCGAGACGAACTCGCCACGCTCCACCTTGAGGTCGAGGGCTTCGACGGCGACGGCCGTGCCATAGGACTTGCCGAGCCCTTCGAGGACGAGATGCGACATGGGGTTCTGGATATCTTCTGTTTGAGCGCGGGCGTCATGGTCGGGCTTGACCCGACCATCTCGTGAAAATTCGGGCGAACCCACGTCACAAGATTCTCGGGTCGTCGCAGAGCGACTCCCGAGAATGACGGCTACGGCTAGGACTTACCGCTCGACCTCGCGGTTCCAGCGGCGGGTCCACTCCTCGCGCTTGGCGTTGGCGATGTCCCAGTCGACCGCCTTGAGCTTCTTCACGTCCTCGCCATAGGGCAGGCCCTTCTGCTCATCGGGCGTCAGCGTCACGGTCATGTTGGCGGGGCCGAAGCCGGCGCCGGTCGCCATCACCTTCTGGATCGCGGGGGAGAGCATGAACTGGATGAAGGCGTTGGCCTCGGCCGCGTTCTTGGAGCCCTCGATCGGGCAGGCCGCGACGCCGAGCGCATAGCCGCCTTCCTTCGGATAGACGAACTCGACCGGGAAGCCGGTGTCGGCGAAGGCCTTGACGCGGCCGGAGCCCCAGACGCCGAGCACTGCCTGGCCGTTCTGGAAGAGCTCCGTCATCTTCGCCGGCGAGGGCTCGTAGGCGACGATGTTCGGGTTGATGTCTTTCTTGAAGGCCTCGAAGCCGGGCTCGATGTTGCTCTCGCCGCCACCGCCAATCTGGGCGAAGGCGATCAGCGCATGCAGGCCATAGGTGTTGTTGATCGGCGGGGTGACGATCTTCTTGCCATAGGTCTTGGACTTCAGGTCGTTCCACGAGGTCGGGGCCGGCCACTTGTTCTCGTCGAAGACCTTCTTGTTGTAGAACAGGCCGGTGCCGACGAGGCCGAGGCCGACGCCCTTGTTCGATTTGAACTTCATCACCGGCGCCACGTCCTTGTAGACGGCGCCGTCGGTCAGCGTGCCGCAGAAGCCGAGCGCGACCGCCTGATAGGCCGGGCCGTCGTCAACGATGGCGACGTCGATCTGCTGGTTACCCTTCTGCGCCTGCAGCTTGGCGAGGGTGTCGGTCGAGTTGCCGGCGACGTATTCGATCTTGACGTTGGCCTGCTTCTCGAAGACCGGGATGACCTCCTTGCGCATGGTCTGCTCATAGGAGCCGCCATAACCGGCGACAAAAAGCGTCTTCTGCTGCGCCTGGGCCGAGCCCGCAGCGGCGAGGGCCGTCGAGGCCATAAGCAAACCGAACCATGAGAACTTCATCTTATCCCCTCCTCTTTTCGAGTGATGGGCGAGGTTCCTCGACAGTTTGTAGTTGGTCAAATCGAATGATTCGTGCAATCCATGCCTGAATGTTATGGATGTACCGAAGAGGGCGGACGTGCTGAATCCGCGCCAGATCGAGGCGTTTCGCACCGTCATCGTCACGGGCGGTGTCACGGCTGCAGCCCGCGCGATGAACATCACGCAGCCGGCCGTGACCCGGCTGATCCACGACCTGCAATACGCCCTGGGGCTGCAGCTCTTCGCCAGACGCGGCGCGCGGCTGGTGCCGACAAACGAGGCGATGTCGCTCTACCGCGAGGTCGAGCGCCAGTTCGTCGGGCTGGAGCGCATCCAGGCCGCGGCACGAAGCCTCCGGGAGGGTCGCGCCGGGACGTTGCGGGTCGCGGCGCTGCCGGCCTTCAATGTCGGCTTCCTGCCCAGGCTGATGGGCGCCTTCATCCGCGAGCGCCCCGGCCTGGGTGTCTCCATCTACGGCAGCATCTCCTCGCAGGTGGCGGACTGGGTCACCTCAGGCTTCTGCGAGGTCGGCTTCGCACAGCTGCCGCTGGAGTATCCGACCATCGAGGTCGAATTGCTGCCGCTGGCGGCCCAGGTCGCGGTGCTGCCGGAAGGCCACCGGCTCGCAGCCAAGGCCGTTCTCGGGCCGGCGGACTTCGCCGGCGAACCCTTCATCTCGCTGGAGCAGTCGACGCTGCTTCGCTACCGGATCGACGCGATCTTCTCCGCCGAGCGCGTCACCCGCGACGTGCGGATCGAGACACCGCTGTCCATGATCGCGTGCTCGCTGGTTTCGGCCGGCGCAGGGCTGAGCGTCGTCGATCCTTTCACGGCCGCCGAGTACAGCGGACGCGGCATCGTCGTGAAACCGTTCAGGCCGACCATCCCCTCCGAGGTCGCCGTGATCTGGGCGACAGGTCGGTTCCGATCCGCCCTCGCGCTGGATTTCGCGGCCATGGTCCGGGCGGAGCTCGAAGCGCGCGGCGATCTCTATCGCCGCGGCATGACGGATTAGGGTCTATTCGGCGAGCGCCTCTCGCCTGCGCCGCACGATGGCCGGTGACAGCATCGCCAGCAGCACCACGACCACGACAGCGAGGAGGCCCGCGCTGATCGGTCGGCTGAGGAAGATCGAGAAATCGCCTTCCGAGAGCAGCATGGCGCGGCGGAAATTCTCTTCGAGCTGCGGGCCGAGCACCAGCCCGAGCAGCAGCGGCGCAGGCTCGACGCCGACCTTGATGAAGAGATAGCCGACCGCCGCGCAGCCCAGCATCAGCCAGACATTGAACAGGCTGTTGGCGATGCCATAGGTGCCGATGCAGCAGAACAGCACGATCGCGGGGAAGAGCAGGCGATAGGGGATCTTGAGCATCGAGACCCAGAGCCCGATCAGCGGCAGGTTGATGACCAGCAGCATCAGATTGCCGACCCACATCGAAGCGATGACACCCCAGACGAGTTGGGGCTGCTCGCGCATGATCTGCGGGCCGGGCTGGATGCCCTGCATCATCAGCGCGCCGATCATCAGCGCCATCAGCGCATTAGCCGGGATGCCGAGGGTGAGCAGCGGGATGAAGCTCGTCTGGGCGCCGGCGTTGTTGGCGGCCTCGGGCCCCGCGACGCCCTCGATCGCGCCATGGCCGAAACGCGACGGGTCCTTCGCAAGCTTCTTCTCCAGCGCATAGGAGGAGAAGGGCGGAAGCGCTGCGCCTCCGCCGGGCAGGACGCCGAGCGCCGAGCCCAATGCCGTGCCGCGAACCATCGCCGGGAAGGCGGCGCGCAGATCGGCACGGCTGGGAATGAGGTCCCGGACCTTCTGGCTCACCACCCGCCGTTCGCTGGGACGCTCCAGATTGGCGATGATCTCGGCGAGGCCGAACATGCCCATCGCCACCGGCACGAAATCGATGCCGTCCGAGAGCTCGGGCACGCCGAAGGTCATGCGGGCGGCGCCCGAGCTGACATCGATGCCGATCAGGCCGAGCAGCAAGCCGAGGAAGACCATGGAGAGCGAACGCGCCACCGAGCCATGGGCAAGCACGACTGCGGCGATCAGGCCCAGCACCAGTAGGCTGAAATACTCGACCGCCGTGAATTTCAGCGCCAGCGCCGCCAACGGCACGCTGAGCAGCGCGATGACAACGGTCGCGACCGTGCCGGCGAAGAAGGAGGAGATGGCGGCGATGGCGAGCGCCGTGCCGGCCCGGCCCTGCCGCGCCATCTGGTGCCCGTCGAGGCAGGTGACGACCGAGGACGTCTCGCCCGGTACGTTGACCAGGATCGCCGTGGTCGAGCCGCCATATTGCGCGCCGTAGAAGATGCCGGCGAGCATGATCATGGCGCCGGCCGGCTCCATGCCGAAGGTGAAGGGCAGGAGCAGCGCGATGGTCGGGATCGGGCCGATGCCCGGCAGCACGCCGATGGCCGTGCCGATCAGCACGCCGATCAGGCAGAATCCGAGATTCTTGAGCTGAACGGCCGTGGACAGGCCCATCAGCAGGTTGTCGAAGAGTTCCATGAGCCTGCCTTCAGCGCGGCCAGAGCGGGACCGGCAGCGCCAGAACCTTGATGAAGAGCAGCGCCGCAAGCCCCGAGAGCAGCACGGCGAATCCAATGCTCTCGAGCGGCTTGGTCTCGCGGGTCGCGAAGCCCGCCAGCACGACGGTGAGCACCGAGGCGATGGCGAGGCCGAGCCGCTCGGCGGTCAGCGCGAAGACGCCAACCGCGAGCAGAACCGCGAGCACCGGGCGTATCAGGACAGGCTCGATCGCCTCCCCCGCATGCCGTGCGCCGCGCAGGAGGAAGAACAGCCCGAAGCCGAGCAGCGCCAGCGAAACGACGCGTGGCATATAGCCCGTCCCCATATCGGCGGCGCTGCCGACGGGCAGCATGCGGGTCATCCAGAGCGCCCCCGCCGCAACCACGACGAGGAAAAGCCCGAGGATCAGGTCCCGCCAGTCGAGCGCATGACGCGTCATCAGCCCGGGCACCGGTCAGTTCACGCCCTTGATGCCGGCTTCCTTGATGATGCCGCCCCAGCGATCGGTCGCGCTCTTCATCCAGGCCGAGAAATCCGCCGGCGAGCCGGGCTTCACGACCCCGCCCTGCTCGGCGATCTTGGCCTTGATCTCAGGGTCCTGCAGGATCTTGCCGATCTCGGCGTTGAGGCGCGTAACGACTGCGGGCGGCGTGCCGGCCGTGGTCAGCAGGCCCTGCCAGGTCCCCGCATCGTTGCCCGGAAGCCCGGCCTCCTTGAAGGTCGGCATGCCGGCGATGCGCTCTTCACCCGTGACGGCGAGACCGACCATCTGCTTGTTGGAGACGAAGGGCAGCGTCGCCGTCGATCCGTTGATGATGACGTTGCTCTCGCCCGAGACGACGGCGCGGGACGCGGCCGCGCCGCCGCGATAGGGCACGTTCTTCCAGGTGATGCCGAGGTCCTTGGCGATGGCGACCGCCGTGATGTGGTTGGCCGCGCCGACGCCGGAATTGGCCACGGCGAGCTTGCCGGGATTGGCCTTGGCATAGGCGATGAGTTCCTGCGGCGTCTTGACCGGCACGGATTCATGCACCGCCAGCACATAGGGGCCGAACATCACCATGCCGACCGGCGCGAGGTCCTTCACCGGGTCATAGGTCAGGTCCGAGAACAGGCTCGGCGCGGTGGCGAGCGAGCCGACATCCATCAGCAGCAGCGTGTGCCCGTCGGCCGGCGCCTTCGCGACGGCGTCAGCGCCGAGATTGCCGGCGGCGCCAGGCTTGTTCTCGACGACGACGGGCTGGCCGATGGCGGCGGAGAGCTTCGGGCCGATCAGGCGCGCGAGAATGTCCGAGGTGCCGCCCGGCGCGAAGGGCACGACGATGCGCACGGGGCGCTCGAAATTCTGCGCGGCGGCCGGCTGGGCTGCGAAGCCCGCGAGCGCGATGAGGCCGAGCGACAGCGCGCGGCGGCGGGAGAACGAATCCAGGCGGAATGTGGCCTTGGTCATCAGTGATTTCCTCCGTTGGTTGGCCGCGCGCATCGCCCGATCCGGGGCGCACGGAACACATGCGGTCTTCTGGCCGCTTCAGAGGGAGGATAGGTCAGGCACGATGCCGTGGTGAGTTAGTTTGGCAATGGAAAGATACCTTTTTTGGATCGTGCCATAGCCGGAAGGATGTTGCGGGGAGCGGTGTCGGACCTACTCTCACAGCCAGACGGCAAGAATGCCGCGTCATGTCCTGGGGAGGATTTCCATGAAGCATAAGATCACCCGCCGCGCCGCGCTCGGGCTCGCCGGCGGCGCGCTCGCCATGCCGTTCACGGCGCGCAGCGGCTTCGGCCAGAGCTACCCGGCCAAGCCCGTCACCGTCATCATCCCGTTCGGCGCCGGCGGCACCACGGACCTCATCGGCCGCATCGTCTGCGAGAAGCTGTCGCAGCGCATGGGCAAGAGCTTCGTCATCGAGAACCGGGCGGGCGCCGGCGGCAACACCGGTGTCGCGGCGCTGGCCCATGTCGCGCCCGACGGCTACACGATCGGTATGACGACCGTGGCGACGCACGGCATCAACCCGAACCTCTACAAGGACAAGCTGCCCTTCAAGGCGCTCGATGATTTCGAGTTCCTGTCGCTGGCCTCGTCGCAGCCGAACTTCATGTGCTGCCACCCCTCGATCCCGGCCAAGGACGTCGCCGAGTTCATCGCCTATCTCAAAGCCAATCCGAACAAGGAGACCTTCGCTTCCTCCGGCATCGGCACCTCGATCCATCTCTGCGGCGAGCTCTTCATGCAGCTCGCCGGGGTGAAGATGCAGCACGTCACCTACCGCTCATCCGGCGCGCTGATGCAGGATGTCGTGTCGGGCAACGTCAAGATCACCTTCGACAACTTCACCTCGCCCTACCCTCACTACAAGGCCGGCACCGTCCGGGGCCTCGCCGTGACCACGGCCGACCGCGCCAAGATCGCTCCCGAGATTCCGGCCCTGGGGGAATCGCTGCCGGGCTTCGACATCGCATCCTGGAACGGCTTCCTGGCGCCCAAGGGCACGCCGAAGGAGATTTCCGACAGGCTCGTCAGCGAGATGCAGGCCGTGTTGAAGGACCCGTCCGTGGTCTCGCGGTTCGAGGAGCTCGGCGCAGCGGCCACCCCCTCGACCGGCGCGCAGTTCCGCGAGAAATCGACGGCCGAGATCGCGAAATTCAAGGCGATCATCGACAAGGCCGGCATCAGCATCCAGAACTGAGCGGCGCCAGATGTCGCGCGGACCGGAACGCAACCGCGCGAGGGCATCCCGATGTTCGAACTGAGCCAGCTTCGCTGCTTCGTCGCCGTGGCGGAGGAGCTTCACTTCGGGCGGGCGGCGGCGCGTCTCAACATGACGCAGCCGCCGCTCAGCCGGCAGATCCAGATCCTCGAGCGCATCCTCGACGTGGCGCTGCTGGAGCGGAGCAACCGCACGGTGCGGCTGACGCCGGCCGGTCAAAGCTTCCTCGCCGAAGCGCGCCGCCTGCTCAAGCTGGCGGAGAGCGCCGCGCTGCTCGCCAAGCGCGTCGCCAAGGGCAAGGCGGGCTCGATCAATATCGGCTTCACCGCGGCCTCGGCCTATTCCTACGTGCCGCAGTTGGTCGCGGCATGCCGGCGCGAACTGCCGGAGGTCGAGATCGCGCTGAAGGAGATGGTCAGCGGCGACCAGCTCAAGCGGCTGGACTCCGGCGAGATCGATGTCGGCCTGCTGCGCCCGCCGGTGCCGCGCACGGGCCTGCGCGCCTTCCGGGTCTGTGCCGAGGCGATGATCGCGGCTGTTCCGGCGGGCCATCCGCTCGCCCGGGCCGAGGCGATCTCGCTGGAAGACCTCGCCATCGAGCCCTTCATCACCTACGCACCCTATGAGGCGCGCTATTTCCACGATCTCGTGGTCGAGCTCTTCACCCGCGCCGGGCTGGTGCCCGACTATGTGCAGCACCTCGCGCAGATCCATTCGATCCTCGCCATGGTGCATTCCGGCGTCGGCGTCTCGATCGTGCCCGAGGCGGCGGTCAGCCTGCATTTCAGCGGCGTCACGCTCCGCCCGCTCACCTTGCCGCAGCAGCGCAAGGCGGAACTCTATTTCGTCAGCCGCGAGGACAACGACAACCCGCTGCTGCCAACGATCGCGACACTGGCCAGGGAGCTAGCGACGGCGGTCTGACCGCGGCTTCATTGTAAGCCGCCATCATCCAATCAACGCATCATTCGATACAGTGATTGGTCTCTATCGGCATCGATCCTGAGCTAGTTCTTCGCCATCAGCCAGCGAAGGACGAGACGATGAGCAAGATGACCCCGCGGGAGATGGCACGCACGATCGGCGACGGACTCCTGTCCTTCCCCGTCACGCCCTTCACGGCCGGCAACGTCTTCGACGAAACGCGCTATCGCTCCAATCTCGACTGGCTCTGCGGATACGAGGTCGCGGGCCTCTTCGCGGCCGGCGGCACCGGCGAGTTCTTCTCGCTATCTCCCGAAGAGGTGGTGACGGTGGTCCGCACCGCAGTCGCCGAGACCCGCGGGCGGGTGCCGGTGCTGGCCGGCGTCGGCCATGGGACGCAGATCGCGACGCAGCTTGCGGCGGATGTCGAGAAGGCGGGTGCCGACGGCATCCTGCTGCTGCCGCCCTATCTGGTGTTCTCGGAGCAGGATGGCCTCGCCGCCCATATCGAGGCCGTCTGCAAGGCGACCAAGCTCGGCGTCATCGTCTACAACCGCGACAACGCCATCATCAACGAGGACACGCTGGCCAAGCTCTGCGAGCGCAACCCGAACCTCGTCGGCTTCAAGGACGGCGTCGGCGATATCGAGCTGATGACGCGCATCTATCTCAGGATGGGCGACCGGCTGACCTATGTCGGCGGCCTGCCCACCGCCGAGACCTTCGCCCTGCCTTATCTCGAAATGGGCGTGACGACCTATTCCTCGGCCGTCTTCAACTTCGTCCCGCATTTCTCGACGAAGTTCTATGCCGCCGTGCGCCGCCGCGACCGCGCCACCGTTCAGGCGGGCCTGCGCGACTTCATCATGCCGCTGCTCGCCATCCGCAACCGCAAGCGCGGCTATGCAGTCTCGATCATCAAGGCCGGCATGAAGGTGATCGGCCGCGATTCCGGGCCGGTGCGCGCGCCGCTGACGGATCTGTCCGAGGCCGAGGTCGCCGAACTCGCCGCGCTCGTCGCCGGCCTCGACAAGGGCGATTTCGCCAAACGCGAGCTGGCAGCCGCCTGAGCGGCGCCATCGCTCTGAAAAGTCGGAAGAGGCGTGGCGCACACCACGCCTCGCCGGCAACATACACCTGAGTCCAATCAGGCCGGCGGAATGAGCGTCACGCCCTTGTCGGCGAAGGACACCGCCACCGGCAGTCCGGGCTCCAGCATCTCGCGCCCGCCATACTGCACCACAAAGAGCTCGCCCACCTCGGTCTCGACCATGATGTCGAAGTGATTGCCGAGATAGGCGCATTTGCGGACCGTGCCGGAGAGCGCCCCGCCCTGCCCCGATCCATTGGCCGCGCCGAGCAGTAATGCCTCGGGCCGGATCGCGACGCGGGCGGCGCCCGGTTCCAAGCCGCGGGCCGGCAGCGAGATCGTAGCGGAGCCGATGCCGACATCGGCGCGGCCGTCCGCAACGTCCCGCACCATGACGTCGACCAGATTGGCGTCCCCGATGAAGTCCGCGACGAAGGCGTTGGCGGGCTGCTCGTAGAGGTCCCGCGGCGCGCCCTCCTGGGCGATCCTCGCATTGGACATCACGATGATGCGGTCGGAGACGGCCAGCGCCTCCTCCTGGTCATGGGTGACATAGGCGACGGTAAGGTTGAGCTCCTGCTGCAGCTCGCGGATTTCCTCCCGCACGCGCCGGCGAAGCTTGGCGTCGAGGTTGGAGAGCGGCTCGTCGAAGAGCAGCACCTGCGGCTCCAGCACGAGCGCGCGCGCCACCGCGACGCGCTGCTGCTGTCCGCCGGAAAGCTCCGAGGGGTAGCGGCTCTCGAACCCCTTGAGGCCGACGAGCGCCAGCTTCTCCAGCGCCATCCGCTTCGCCTCCTCCTTCCCGAGACCCTTCACGGTCGGGCCGTAAGCCGCGTTCTCCAGCACGGTCATGTGCGGGAAGAGCGCATAGGACTGGAACACCATCGAGACGTCGCGGTCGGCGGCGGAAAGCCGGGTAACGTCCTTGCCGCCGATCAGGATCTGGCCCTCGCTGGCGATCTCCAGCCCCGCGATCATGCGCAGCGTCGTGGTCTTGCCGCAGCCGGAGGGGCCGAGAAGCGTGACGAGCTTGCCCGCCTCGATGGTGAAGCTGACATTGTCGACCGCCGTCACGGCGCCATAGCGCATCGAGACGTTGCGGAACTCGACGGAAGCGGGGCCGGCCTTAGTCAACTCGCTGCTCCTTGGCTGATCGGGTTCGAGACGGAACTGGAGAGCGCCACGACCTTACGCCGGCCGAGCTTACGCTCCCCGACGCTGAACTGGATGAGCGCGATGCCGAGCGTCATGAACACGATCAGCACCGAGGAATAGGCGATGGCGAGGCCGAACTCGCCCGCCTCCACGCGCCCGACGATGTAGGCAGTGGAGAGGTTGTATTCGGCCGAGACCAGGAAGATCACGGCGCTGACCGCTGTCATCGAGCGCACGAAGGAATAGACCAGCGCCGAGACCAATGCGGGCTTCAGCAGCGGCAGCACCACCCGCCACAACGTGGTGAAGCTGCGCGCGCGCAACGTCGTCGACGCCTCGTCCAGGCTCCGGTCGATCTGGGACAGGCCCGCGATGCCGGAGCGCACGCCGACCGGCATGTTGCGGAAGACGAAGGCGATGACGAGGATCAGCCCCGTGCCGGTGATCTCGATCGGCGGCACATTGAAGGCGAGGATATAGGCGACGCCGAGCACCGTGCCGGGAATCGCGAAGGAGAGCATCGTCGCAAATTCCAGCATGCCACGGCCGCGGAAGCGCTGGCGGGTCAGGAGATAGGCGGTCAGCAGGCCGATCAACGCCGTCAACGGCGCCGAGATCGCCGCCACTTTCACCGTGGTGAAGAAGGACGGCCAGGCCGAGCCCTCGAAATAGATGCCGTTGCTGAAGTCGACAGCGAAGCCGGTCAGGTAGTGCTGCAGCGTCGGCGTGTAGTCGCGCCCCATGTTGCGAACGAAGCCGCCGACGATGATGACGATGTAGATGACGACGGTCAGCGCCACCCACGGAACGATCACGGCCGCCGAGAGCCAGGTGATGCGACGCGGCAGCGGCGTCGGCAGGCCCGCATCGCCCTTGCCGGTGACGGTGGTGTAGGATTTGTCGCCGAGCCAGCGCTGCTGCACCCAGAAGGCCCCCAGCGTGAAGGCAAGCAGGATCATGGCAAGCACCGCTGCCTGCCCCTGATTGTAGGAGGCGCCGACCACCGCAAAGAAGATCTTGGTGGAGAGCACCTCGAAATTGCCGCCGAGCACCAGAGGATTGCCGAAATCGGCCATGCTCTCGACGAAGCCGAGCAGGAAGGCATTGGCGATGCCCGGCTTGAGAAGCGGCCATGTCACGGTGCGGAAGGTCTGCCAGCGCTTGGCGCCGAGCGTCTGCGAGGCTTCCTCGAGGCTGGGCGAGATGCCCTGCACCACGCCGATCAGCACCAGGAACGCGATCGGCGCAAAGGCGAGCACCTGCGCCAACAGTACGCCCGGCAGCCCGTAGAGCCAGCGCGAGCGCGGAACGGCGAACCATTCATAGAGCAGCGTCGAGACTGCCCCGGCCCGTCCGAAGAGCAGGATCAACGCGAGACCGATGACGAAGGGCGGCGTGATGATCGGCAGTACGGTCAGGGCGCGCATGACGCGCTTGCCGGGCATTCCGGTGCGCAGGATCAGGAGCGCGCAGGCGAGCCCCAGCAGCGTGGTGATGACGCCGCAAAGCACGGCCAGCACCAGCGTGTTCCAGGCGACGCCGCAATTGGTGCCGCTGGTGATACAGCCCAGCCCCCAGATCGAGGAATCGAGGAAGCGCTCGACAAAGGCCATCGGCGCGAGCGCACCGCTCTGGTCGACGAGCGCGCTCTTCAGGATGATCGCGACCGGGAAGAAGATGAACAGGCCGATCAGCAGGATGACGACGCCGATCGTCGAGGTGGTGAAGAGATCGCCCCGGCAGACCCCGCGATAGGCCAGGCCGTGGCAGAGCAGCAACAGCAGGGAGAGCAGCGTCAGGAAGGCGCCGCCACCGATGCCGCGCTGCGCCGCGCCTGCGCCGCCGAGCAGCGCGGCGAGCCAGGAGATGCCCTGATCCTTGAGCACGATGGCAAAGGCCTGCGCGAAGAACAGCGCCATGCCGAGGAAACCAGCCCAGACGAGCACGCTCGCGACGCGCTGGCGATCCTGATGTCCGATGAGGGCTGTGGCGGCGGCCAGCGCGGCCCCGATCGGCAGCAGCCAGGGCGCCTGCCCCGAAAGGCCGAGCGCCAGCGCGCTCCCGGCCTTGCCGAAGGGATATTCGGCAAGCCAGCCGAAGCTCGTCAGGCTCATGCCTTCGACGAGATACCATGGCATCAGCGCATAGCCGATCCAGCCGATCAGCAGCGCAAGCCTCGTCGCCGGTGCCATCCTTGTCCTGCCCTCACCCTGGTCGATGACGCCGGTTCGAGCCGGCTGTTGTCATTTGAATGTCGTCTGCCGACCCGCCGTCGTCATCCCGGAACGTGCCCGACGGAAGTTCAGGCATGGATCTCGGGTCAAGCCCGAGATGACGGCGTGTTTCCGAGATCGTCCGGAAACACGCCGGAAGACGCGGCTTACTTCGGCAGCGCCTTGACCTCCTTGTCCCACTTGGCGAGCAGGCGCGTGCGCTCGGCCGAGGAGCCGTATTTCACGAAGTCGTAGTTGATCAGCTTCATCTGATCCATCTTCGGGGACTGCGCCGGCACCGGCGAGGCCTTGTTCGAGGGCACCTGATAGGACTTGGCAGGAGCCGCGAGCGCCTGCGCGGCCGGGGTCAGCGCCCAGTCGTAGAACTTCTTCGCATTGTCGAGATTGCGCGCGCCCTTCACGATCGACATCGAGCCGATCTCGTAGCCCGTGCCCTCGCAGGGCGCGACCGGCTTGATCGGATCGCCCTGCACCGCGAAGACCACCGCGTCATGGATGAAGACGATGCCGACGGCGGTCTCGCCGAGGCTCGCCGCCTTGGCCGGCGCGGCGCCCGACTTCGTATACTGGCTGACGTTCTTGTGGAGCTGCTTCAGATAGTCGAAGCCCTTGTCCTCTCCCATCAGCTGCACGACGGTGGCGAGCAGGTTGTAGGCGGTACCCGAGGAGTTGGGGTCGGCGACCTGAACGTCGTCCTTCAGCTTGGCGTTGAGCAGGTCCGCCCAGCATTTCGGCTCCGGAATGCCCTTCGCCTTGATCTGCTCGGTGTTGAAGCCGAAGCCCAGCGCACCCGCATAGATGCCGACGGAGCGCTGCTTGGCAGCCTTCCACTGGTCGAGCGCCCAGGGATGAAGCTCGGCATTCTTCGGCGATTCATACTCCTGGGTCAGCCCTTCTTCGGCCGCCTGCAGATGCGGGTCGCCCGTGCCGCCCCACCAGATGTCGCCGCGCGGATTGGAGGATTCGGCCTTGAGCTGGGCATAGATCTCGCCCGCCGACTTGCGGGTCATCGCGACCTTGATGCCGGTCTCCTTCTCGAAGGCCGTCGACATCGCGCGGCACCACTCCTCCTGCACGCCGCAATACATCACGAGCGCGCCCTGGGCACTGGCCGGCTGGGCTGCGAAGGCAGCCGTGCCGAGCGCCGCGAACAGCCCCGCCCTCAGCCAGAATTTCGAATGCATCTGAACCTCCTGATGTTTCCGTTTCATGGTCTGGCGCGAGGCGGGCTTAAGCGGTGCAAGGCTCCGCCGTGCCAACGGGATAGCACGGATCGTGCTCGCCCGGGCGGCGGCGAATCATTGCTTATGGAACCGGCTTCCGGCAGCGCGACGACCTCCCCGTGGAGTGGCATATTTTTTTTATTCAGCCACTCTCTTGGAATAGGAATTCCATTATCGGAAAAGCAAGTCAAGGCGATGCCGTTTCTGTCGCTGCCGAGGAAGCCGCGCCGCGCATGCGCCTGCATGCGCGGCGAATATGACAGGCAGACGCTACGCGAGCGCGAGGGGATGCAACTCGTCGCCTCTCGCCCGATAAACCGGTCGTTCGCCGGCCTGATCGGGCCGCACGAGATCACGCTGGAGATCGGTCACGGCGACGTGATGCGGATGATGGCATGGTGGGTGCTTGCGTCCCTCTCGCGAAAGCGGCAGAGGTCGACGCGACCGCCCGACATCTGGCGGTCGTGTTCGGGCGTGATCGTTGAGCGCCTCGAACGACCAGCACGTCACATGCCTCACCCCACAGAGTTCGACTTTCCCGCTCTCGCATCCCTCCGTCAGTATCAGGCCCGGAGAAGCGCCATGGGCATGGTCAGTTCATCCCGCTCGACGAGCGCGACCCCGATGGGGTTCCGGCCGCTTCGTCGCGAGGTCGTCATGGCGACGACGGCACCCGCCGTTGCCGCCGTGCAGTCAACCGATGCGCTCGCCTGAGCGGATCGTCCCGTCACCCCACCTTGAAGGAGAGAACAAATGACCAGCGGTTTCGTGAAGACCAAGGACGGCGTCGAGATCTTCTACAAGGATTGGGGACCGAAGGACGCCCAGCCGATCGTGTTCCACCATGGCTGGCCGCTGTCCTCCGATGACTGGGACGCGCAGATGCTGTTCTTCCTCGGGCACGGCTATCGCGTCGTCGCCACCGACCGCCGCGGCCATGGCCGTTCGGCGCAGGTCTGGGACGGCCACGACATGGATCACTACGCCGCCGACGCCTCGGCCGTCTTCGAAGCTCTCGACCTGAAGAACACCGTCCATATCGGCCATTCGACCGGCGGCGGCCAGGTCGCCCGCTATGTCGCCAAATTCGGCGAGCCCCAGGGCCGCGTCGCCAAGGCCGTGCTGGTCAGCGCGGTGCCCCCGCTCATGGTCAAGACGGCGAACAATCCCGGCGGCCTGCCGCTCGAGGTCTTCGACGGCTTTCGCAAGGCGCTGGCCGACAACCGCGCGCAGTTCTTCCTCGATGTCCCGACCGGGCCGTTCTACGGCTACAACCGCGCGGGTGCGAAGGTCGACGAAGGCGTGATCCGCAACTGGTGGCGCCAGGGCATGATGGGCTCGGCCAAGGCCCATTACGACGGCATCAAGGCCTTCTCCGAGACCGACCAGACCGAGGATCTGAAGGCGATCAGCGTGCCGACGCTGGTGCTGCACGGCGACGACGATCAGATCGTGCCGATCGGCGCCTCCGCGCATGAATCGATCAAGCACCTGAAGAACGGCACGCTCAAGGTCTATCCGGGCTTTCCGCACGGCATGCTGACCACCCATGCCGAGGTGCTGAACGCCGACCTGCTCGCCTTCGTGAAGGGCTAAGGCGCAAGAGCGCGCCGCGACCTGCATCGGGACACGGGAAAGGGCGGCGAAAGCCGCCCTTTCCTTTTCCAGCACACCGATCCAGGAACGTTCAGGGCCTGCGCCCCTCCATGAGCCGGGCGCCCAAGCACCATCCGCCTGCTGCGCTTGCGAAGGCGGGCGAAACGGTGGAGTCTCGGACCGAGCATTTCCCCGGAGACCGGCAGCACGGTGCCCCCCACTCTCGACCTTCGAATTTGCCGGCTGAACACGATCCGCCCGTCCGCGCCGGACCGGCTTTCGTGAGGCGGCTCGATCTGGCGGCGGCCGGCGCGGGCTGGCATGCTCCCGAGGATCCGCGCTCGCTGAGACGCTTCGAGGACGAGCGTTTCCTCACCGGCAAGGGGCATTATCAGGACGACGAGGACATCCGTGGCGCGCTGCATGCGATGGTGCTGCGCTCGCCGCATGCCCATGCTGCGATCCTCTCGATCGACGCGCAGGCTGCGCGCGAACTCCCCGGCGTCCGCGCGGTCTATACGGCGGCCGAGATCGAGGGTCTCGGCTCCCTGCCCTGCTCGCTCAAGATCATCAACCAGCCGCCACTGATCGTGCCGCCGCGGCCGCCCCTGGCCCACGGCCATGCGCGGCATGTCGGCGACCCCGTCGCTTTCGTCGTGGCCGAGACGGCGGAAGCGGCGCGCGAGGCCTGCGAGCTGATCGCGGTCGACTACGACATTCTGCCGGCCGTCACCGACCTCGCTGCGGCGGCGGAGCCGGGCGCGCCCGAGATCTGGCCGGAGGCGCCGGGCAATCTCGCCATACGCTATCGCCTGGGCGACACGGCCGCTGTCGCTACGGCCTTCGAAAAGGCCGCCCATGCCGTGAGCTGCCGGGTCGTGAACAACCGCATCGTCGCCGCGGCCATGGAGCCGCGCGCCGCGCTGGGGCGGTTCGACCCGAAAAGCGGGCGCTACCGGCTCTCGCTGAGCGGCGCCTCCGTCCACGACATCCGGCGCGAACTCGCCACGGTTCTCGGCATCACGCCGGAGCGGATCGATGTCGCCTGCCCCGATGTCGGCGGCGGCTTCGGCATGAAGAACGTCACTTATCCCGAATATGCCCTGCTGCTGTTCGCGGCGGAACAGCTCGGGCGGCCGGTGCGCTGGCTCGCCGACCGCATCGAGGATTTCACCGGCGGCGCCCATTCCCGCGACAACCTGACGACCGGCCGTCTCGCTTTCGACGAGAAGGGGCGCTTCCTGGCGCTCGCCGTCGAGACCGTCGCCAATCTCGGCGCCTATGTTTCGTCGCTCGGGCCGGGCAGCGCCACGACAGCGCCGACACCCGCCATGGGCGGGCTCTACGACATTCCGGCGATGACAATGGATGTCCGCTGCGTCTTCACCAACACGGCGCCGATCGACGCCTATCGCGGTGCCGGCAAGCCGGAGGCGAACTACCTGATCGAGCGGCTGGTGGAAGAAGCCGCGCAAAAGCTCCGGATCGACTCCGCCATCCTGCGCAAGCGCAACTTCATCCGCAAATTCCCCTATCGGAAGCCCTTCGGCGCCGTGATCGATTGCGGCAGCTTCGCCGGCAATCTCGACCGTGTCCTCGAAGCATCCGACCGTGCGGGGTTCCGGCGCCGGCGCGCGGAATCCCGCCGCCGCGGCAAGCTGCGCGGCCTCGGCATCGGCTGCTTCCTCGAAACCTCGCGCGGCGGCCCGAACGAAGACGCCTGGCTGACCTTCCACGCTGATGGCGGCGTCGACATGGCGGTCGGCACCCAGTCGAACGGCCAGGGCCATGAGACGAGCTACGCACAGCTCCTTTCGGCACAGCTCGGCCTGCCGGTCGAGCGCTTCCGCCTGATCCAGGGCGACACGGCGCTCGTCCCCACCGGCGGCGGCCATGGCGGTGCCCGCTCCCTTCACATGGGCGGCGGCGCGCTGGTGCTGGCCGCCCGCGCGCTGATCGAGACGGCCAAGCCGGTGGCCGCGCAATTGCTGCAGGCCGCGCCCGAGACCGTGACCTTCGAGGCGGGGCGCTTCCACGCGCCGGGCGCCGGCGAGGTCGATCTCGCCACGGTCGCCCGCCATGTCGCGGAAGCGACCGGCCGGCCGCTCGCCAGCCACGGCGCCCATCGCGACGCCCCAATCACCTTTCCGAATGGCGCGCAGACGGCCGAGGTCGAGGTCGATCCGCAGACCGGCGAGGTGACACTGCTGCGCTACGTCGCCGTCGACGATTACGGCACGCTGATCAACCCGCTGCTGACCGAATCCCAAGTCCACGGCGGGCTGGCGCAGGGCATCGGCCAGGCGCTGATGGAAGAGGCCCGCTACGACGCCGACAGCGGCCAGCTCCTGAGCGCGACCTTCATGGACTACGCCATGCCGCGCGCGGCGGACCTGCCGGATTTCGAGCTGGCGATGGTGGAGGTGCCGACCAAGGCCAATCCGCTCGGCGTCAAGGGCGCGGGGCAAGCCGGCTGCATCGGAGCGCCGCAGACCGTGATCCACGCCATCCTCGACGCGCTCCGCCCGCTCGGTGTCACGCATATCGATATGCCGGCGACTCCAGAAAAAGTCTGGCGGGCGATTCGCGACGCCGAGGCCCTTCGCCCCGGCGCGTGATAGAGCAGGCAGGCCTGTCGAACGATGAACGGCAGCCCGCGCAAGGCTACCCTGAGGCGCAAACTACACAGCCCTTAAGAAGTTGTTTGCAACTCACCGGAATCGGCGCGCTCGGGATTGCGTTGCAGCGCGCCGGGCCCTTTGCTGACCAAACGCCAAAGGCGGTGTCCCGGCGTCAAGGGGACAGGGGTTGGGGTGGCGTCATGATCAGTGACAGGCTGAAGCGTCTGATGGGCGGGCGCGTCGAGGAGCCGCTCGCGCGGCTGGAGCCGTCGATGCCTCGCGCGCCGGAGTACCCTGCCATGTCGCGGACCACCGAACGTCCTGCCAACGAGCCCGGCGAGCCGCCTGTCGTCCCCGCTGTCGCGCCGCCGCTGCCGCACGCCCGGCCCAACAGCTCGCATGAAATCGGTCAGCTGATGACCGCGATCAGCGACCAGTCCAACGAGCTCCAGACCGAATTCGCCAAGATCTCGAACTGGTCTGTCCAGCTCGACCTGCTGATGACGCGCACGGCGACGATGCAGCAGGTGCTGCCGAAATTCGTCCAGATGGCGCAGGACCAGGCGGCGCAGATCGAGGAGCTCTCCGGCATTCGTGGCCAGCAGGACCGCGAGATCTCCGGGCTCCGGATCGAGCTCGAGCATTACCGCCCGCTGGCGATCCGCTACGAGGAGGAGTTGCACCGCAGCCGCGCCTCGCTCGACAAGACGCAGGATCAGCTCACCGGGCTCGAAACCGAGTACGGCAAGCTGCAAGGGGAGTGCAACGGCCTCCTCCAGAAGCTCTCAGGCTCCGACTCGCGTATCCAGCGTCTCACCGAGGAGCGGCAAGTCGTCGAGCAGAAGCTGCTCGAGAAATCGGCCTCGACGCAGAATCTCTCGCGCGAAGTCGCGATCCTGCGCTCCGATCTCGTGGCCTCGAACGGCGAGAACCAGCGCCTGCAGCGGGACCTCTCCTCCCTGACCGAGAAGATGGTCGGCGATCGGGAGGACGCCAACGAGGCGGCAACCGAAGCCCAGGCGCGCATCGTCCAGGCCCTGCAGACGATCAGGGAGCTGGAGGCCCAGGCCGCCGCCGCTGCGGAACGCGAGCGCAAGCTCAACGAGGACGTCGCCCAGCGCGACAAGAAGCTCTACGACCTCGACATCAAGATCTCGGCGCTGAACTCGAAGTCCGACTTCCTCACGGGCGTCAACCAGCAGCTCCGCAGCGACCTGCGCCACCACATCGACCATGTCGGCACGCTGGAGCACTCCAACCGCCAGCTCATCGAGGCCATGTCGCGCAACCGCCAGGCGATCGAGGCCCGCGCGCCGGAGGGCTACGAGGCCGAGCCCAAGCTCAAGGTCGCATCTCAGAGCGAGTGAGGCGCCCGCAGGGCGTCATTCTCGGGCGAAGCGAAGCGCAGACCCGAGAATCTCGTGCAGGATGGGGCGCCTTCTCGTCCAGAGATGCTCGGCTCAAGCCCGAGCATGACGGCCCGCTGATCAGGCCGCCGCCGTCTCGACCATACAGGCCATCTTGTCTTCGGGCTGAAGTACCAGCACGTCGCGCGAGAACAGCTCGGCCAGCCAGTCGACGAAGACCCGGACCTTATTGGAGAGGTGGCGGTTCGGCGGATAGACGATGTGCAGCGGCTTCGGGCCCGTGCACCAGTCGAGCAGGATCGGCACCAGGCGCCCCTCCGCGATCGGGCCCCGCGCCATGAAGGTCGGTAGCTGCACCACGCCCAGCCCTGCGAGCGCCGCAGCCAGATAGCCCATGCCGTCATTGACCGAGACCGTATAGCGGCCGGCGATCTCGATGGTCTCGCTGTGGTTCTGGTAGAAGAACGACATCACGCGCCCGGTCTGCGCCGGCCGATAGGCGACGATCTGGTGCTTCTCATCCAGCTCACGCGGATGAAGCGGCGTGCCGGCGCGCGCGAGGTACTCCGGCGTCGCGCAGGTGATCAGCTGCATCTCGCCGACGCGCCGCGCGATCAGGTTCTGGTCGACGATCTCTCCGGCGCGGATCGCACAGTCGAGATTTTCCGCCAGCAGGTCGGCCGGGCGGTCGCTGAGGCCCAGATCGACCTGGATGTCGGGGTAGCGCGCGTGGAATTCATGCAGCGCCGGGATGATGACCGAGGTCGCCAGCGCCGAGCTGCAATCCACCCTGAGACGCCCGCTCGGCCGCGCCTGTGCCAGCGTCATCGAGGCGTCGAGTTCGTCGAGCTCGCCGAGCAGGCGCAGCGCCCGCTCGTAATAGGCCGCGCCATCCATCGTCACCGTCACGCGCCGAGTCGTCCGGTTGAGCAGTCGCGCGCGCAGATGCGTCTCGAGCTGCTGGATCAGCTTGGTCACCGTCGGCTTCGGCATTTCGAGCAGGTCGGCAGCGCGGGTGAAGGTGCCGGCTTCAACCACCCGCACGAAGGCCCGCATCGCTGTCAGCTGGTCCATGGCAATGTCCGGATTCGATCCTGATTATTTCTATATGGGAATAATGAATGAACAAACAGGATATTTATTCCTGATCAGCTCGCAATTATCTCAATGCTGCAACGCAACAGCGGAGGAGCGCGCATGCCTTCCATCGCCATCGAGAGGTTTCAGACCGTCCCCTCCGTCTTCTGGCGGAAGGAGAGTCTGCTCGTGCAGGGCAGCCGCTTCGAGGGCCGGCTCTATGCACCGGCGGAGGTCCAGGACGATGCCGGCCTCGTGCTGCATCTGCATGGCGGCCACTTCAACAGCGGCTCGCTCGCCGAGGGCGAGGCTGTCGCCACGGTGCTGGCCGATTCAGGCGCCGTTGTCTTCTCGCTCTCCTATCCGCTCGCCCCGGCCCATCGTTTTCCCGAGGCGCTCGACAGCATCTATGGTGCGCTCGAGGCCGTCGCCAGAGGGCGCACGCGCTGGGCCACCCGCAAGGCACCGCTCTATGTCGCGGGCGAAGAAGCCGGCGGCAATCTCGCGGCGGCGCTCGCCATGATGGCGCGGGATCGCGGCGGACCTGCCCTGGCAGGCCAGATCCTGCTCTCGCCCATGCTGGATTCCTGCCTGGGTACAGCCTCGTTGCGCGCGGCACATGCCGGTCCTGTCGGCTGCAAATGGGCCGATGGGTGGGCGGATTATCTCGGCGGGCCCGAGCGGGCCGCCCATCCCTATGCCACGCCGCTCAATGCTGCGCGTCTTGCCGGCCTGCCGCCCGCGCTGTTGATCAGCGCGCAGGACGACCCGATGCGGGACGAGGTCGCGCAATATGCAGTGCTGCTGACAAAAGCCGGCGTCGCGGTGAAGCATATCGTGGAGCACGCTCCGACGCATTGGCCTCAGGCCTATGCCGAAGCGCCGCGCGAAGGCTCGTGCCTGTGTAGCGCGCGCGGGGCCATCGCCGATTTCTACGTCCGGACCGCGCCTTCCTAGCGCTTCCGACCTTCTGTTTTTCCGATTCCATTTCGAACAAGGACCGAACCCATGATTCAGGGAACGAACCGCCGTGGCCTTATGGCCGGCCTGACCGCCTCCGTTGCACTGACTGCCATCGCCGCCGTCACTCTCTCCGGCGGCCGGGCGCAAGGGGACACGGCGCCTGCCGCCCCGCCCGCCATCCCCGTCTCCGTCGCCACGGTCGAGGCACAAGAGATCGTGCCCTGGGCCGAATTCTCCGGCCGTCTGGAGGCGATCGAGCGCGTCGAGCTGCGCTCGCGCGTGGCCGGCGTGGTCGAGGCCATCCATTTCCGCGAAGGCAATCTGGTCAAGCAGGGCGACCTGCTCGTCAGCATCGACCAGGCGCCTTATCTTGCCGAACTGGAGCGCGCCGAGGCGCAGGTGCTCGCAGCGAAGGCCCGCGTCGCACTCGCCGAGAGCGAGAACGAGCGCGGCCAGCAGCTCATCGCCAGCCGCAACCTTTCGCAGCGCGATCTCGACACCCGCGTCAACGGGTTGCGCGAGGCGCAGGCCAACCAGCGCGCCGCCGAGGCCGCCCGCCGCACAGCGCAGCTCAACCTCGACTACACGCAGATCCGCGCCCCGATCAGCGGCCGCATCGGCCGGCTCGACGTGACCACCGGCAACCTGATAGCCGCCAGCGGGCAGGTGCTGACCACCCTGCTCTCGGTCGACCCGATCTATGCCGCCTTCAATGCCGACGAGCGCAGCGTGCTCGACGCGCTGGCCTCGCTGCCGGCGGGTTCGCGCGCGCTGGAGCAGATCCCGGTCCAGCTCACCACCGCAACCGCCGAGGCCGCGCGCTTCAGCGGCCGGCTGCACTTCGTCGACAATGGCATCGACGGGGCGAGCGGCACGGTGCGCGTCCGCGCCCTGCTCGACAATCCCGACGGCAGGCTGATGCCGGGCCAGTTCGTCCGCGTCCGGCTGGGCCAGGCCAAGGCCGAGCCCAAGCTCGTCATCAACGAGCGCGCGGTCGGCACCGACCAGAGCAAGAAGTTCGTCTTCGTCGTCGGCGATGACGGCAAGGCGGCTTGGCGCGAGGTCTCGCTCGGCGCCGCCTATGACGGCCTGCGCGTGGTCAATGCGGGGCTGAAGGCGGGCGAGCGCATCGTCGTCAACGGCCTGCAGCGTGTCCGCCCCGGCGCCACCATCGCGGCCGAGCCCGTGCCGATGGCCGAGAAGAGCGAGCTCAGGAAGCCCGCGACCGAACTCGCACAACGCTGAATCACAGACCGGGGGTGGGTGCCGCAAGGCGGGCCCGCCACCCGGCTTCGTAAGCCGCTCGAAAGGGGGCGCAACCCATGAACCTCTCCAAGTTTTTCATCGACCGGCCGATCTTCGCGGCGGTCCTCTCCGTGCTGATCTTCCTCGCCGGCCTGCTCTCGATCCGGGCGCTGCCGATCTCGGAATATCCCGAGGTCGTGCCGCCTACCGTCGTCGTACGCGCGCAGTATCCGGGCGCGAGCCCGCGCGTCATCGCCGAGACCGTGGCAACCCCGATCGAAGAGCAGATCAACGGCGTCGAGGGCATGCTCTACATGTCTAGCCAGGCGACGACCGACGGCACCATGACGCTGAACGTCACCTTCCGGCTCGGCACCGACCCCGACAAGGCGCAGCAGCTCGTCCAGAACCGTGTGAGCCAGGCCGAGCCGCGCCTGCCCGAGGAGGTGCGCCGTCTCGGCGTGACCACGATCAAGAGCTCGCCCGACCTGACGATGGTGGTTCACATCACCTCGCCGAACGGCCGCTACGACATGACCTATCTGCGCAATTACGCAGTGCTGAACGTCAAGGACCGGCTCGCCCGCATCGACGGCGTCGGCCAGGTCCAGCTCTTCGGCTCGGGCGACTATTCGCTGCGCATCTGGCTCGACCCGCAGAAGGTCGCCGAGCACGGCCTCTCGCCGGGTGACGTCGTGCGCGAGATCCGCGCCCAGAACGTCCAGGCCGCGGCCGGCGTCATCGGCGCCTCGCCGAACGCACCCGGCCTTGACCTGCAGCTCTCGGTGAACGCGCAGGGCCGCCTCCAGAGCGAGGAGCAGTTCGGCGAGATCATCGTCAAGACCGGCACCGACGGCGCGGTCGTCCGGTTGAAGGACATCGCCCGCATCGAGCTCGGCGCGGCCGAATACTCACTGCGTTCGCTGCTGAACGGCAAGTCCGCTGTCGCCGTCCCCGTCTTCCAGGCGCCCGGCTCCAACGCGATCGCGATTGCAGATCGCGTCCAGGAGACGATGCGCGAGATCAAGCAGAACATGCCGGAAGGCGTCGACTATTCGATCGTCTACGACACCACCCAGTTCGTGCGCGCCTCGATCAAGGCCGTGATCACAACGCTGCTGGAGGCGGTAGCGCTGGTCGTGCTGGTCGTCATCGTCTTCTTGCAGACATGGCGCGCCTCGATCATCCCGCTCATCGCGGTGCCGGTCTCGGTCGTCGGCACCTTCGCGGTGATGTATCTGCTGGGCTTCTCGATCAATGCGCTCAGCCTGTTCGGGCTGGTGCTGGCCATCGGCATCGTCGTCGACGACGCCATCGTCGTGGTCGAGAATGTCGAGCGCAACATCGAGAACGGCCTCTCCCCGCGTGAAGCCACCTACAAGGCGATGCGCGAGGTCTCGGGCCCGATCATCGCGATCGCGCTCGTGCTGGTCGCGGTGTTCGTGCCGCTCGCCTTCATCTCCGGCCTGACCGGCCAGTTCTACCGCCAGTTCGCGCTCACCATCGCGATCTCGACGGTGATCTCCGCCGTGAACTCGCTGACGCTGTCGCCGGCGCTCGCAGCGCTGCTGCTCAAGGGCCATCACGCCCCGAAGGATGCGCTGACCCGCTTGATGGACCGCGCCTTCGGCTGGTTCTTCCGCGCCTTCAACCGCTTCTTCAACCGCTCGTCGGAGGCCTATGGCGGCGGCGTGCGGCGCGTGATCTCCCATCGCGCGGTGATGCTGGCGGCCTATGTCGTCCTGCTCGGGCTGACGGGCGTGCTGTTCAAGGCGGTGCCATCAGGCTTCGTGCCGGGCCAGGACAAGCAGTACCTCGTCGGCTTCGCGCAGTTGCCGGACGCCTCGACCCTCGACCGCACGGAGGATGTCATCCGCCGCATGGACGAGATCGCGCTGAAGCATCCGGGCGTCGAGAACGCCATCTCCTTCCCCGGTCTCTCGATCAACGGCTTCACCAACTCGTCGAACGCCGGCATCGTCTTCGTCGGTCTCAAGCCCTTCGACCAGCGCAAGGACCCGGCCCTTTCCGGCAATGCCATCGCCGCCGATCTCAACAAGCAGTTCGCCGGCATCAAGGAGGCGTTCATCGCGATGTTCCCGCCGCCGCCCGTCCAGGGGCTCGGCACGATCGGCGGCTTCAAGCTGCAGATCGAGGACCGCGCGGGCCTCGGCTATGCCGCGCTCGACGAGGCGACCAAGGCCTTCATGGGCAAGGCCGCGCAGGCGCCCGAGATCGCGGGCATGTTCTCGAGCTTCCAGGTCAACGTCCCGCAGCTCTATGCCGACATCGACCGCACCAAGGCCCGCCAGCTCGGCGTGCCGGTGACCGAGGTGTTCGACACGCTGCAGACCTATCTCGGCTCGACCTATGTCAACGACTTCAACCGCTTCGGCCGCACCTACACCGTGCGCGTCCAGGCCGACGCCCCGTTCCGCGCCCTGCCGGAGCATATCGGGCAGCTCAAGGTGCGCTCCAGCAGCGGCGAGATGATACCGCTCAGCGCCGTGCTGAATGTCAGGACGGATTCAGGTCCGGAGCGGGCGATGCGCTATAACGGCTTCCTCGCCGCAGACATTAATGCCGGCGCAGCACCCGGCTTTTCGTCGGGCCAGGCGCAGGAGGCGGTGGAGCGCATCGCGGCGGAGACGCTACCGAAGGGCTTCGCCTTCGAATGGACGGAGCTGACCTATCAGGAGATCCTCGCCGGCAATTCGGCGGTGATCGTCTTCCCGGTCGCCATCCTGCTCGTCTTCCTGGTGCTGGCTGCGCAGTATGAGAGCCTGACCCTGCCCATCGCGATCCTGCTCATCATCCCGATGGGCCTGCTCGCGGCGCTGACCGGCGTCTGGCTCTCGGGCGGAGACAACAACGTCTTCACCCAGATCGGTCTGGTCGTCTTGGTGGGACTATCGGCCAAGAACGCCATCCTGATCGTCGAATTCGCGCGCGAACTCGAATTCGAGGGCAAGACGCCGGTCGAGGCGGCGATCGAGGCGAGCCGGCTGAGGCTGCGGCCGATCCTGATGACCTCGCTCGCCTTCGTGATGGGCGTGGTGCCGCTGGTGATCTCGACCGGCGCCGGCGCCGAGATGCGACAGGCGATGGGCATCGCGGTCTTCGCTGGCATGATCGGCGTCACGGCCTTCGGCATCTTCCTGACGCCGGTCTTCTACGTGCTGATGCGCAAGCTGGCGGGCAACCGTCCTCTGACGCAGCACCGCACTGAGGAGCACGAGTTGAAGGCGGCCTGAGGTCGCTTTCGAAACTAGGCGGCCGGCGTCTCCTCGTCCCTGTTGCGGATGAGATAGATGCCGGCCGCCGCGCTCATCAGCGCAAGGCAGAACCAGGTCAGCGCGTAGACGAGGTGAGAGTTGCGGAAACCGACCTGCGTCATCCCGCCCTGCGGCAGCGGGCCCGGCTCGGAAGCGGCATCCGCATCGACGAAATAGGGCGCGACACTGCCGATCCCCCGCGCATGCGCAATCACCGCGACGTCCCGCGAATACCAGCGCTCCGCCTCAGGATTGTTGGTGCGCAGGAAGCCGCCGCCGGGTTCGCTCAGCCGCAGCAGCCCGACCACCCTCGCCTCCTCGCCCGCGACCTTGCGGCGCTCGTCGGCGCCGCGCCGGCCCTCCGGCACGAAGCCGCGATTGACCAGCACCGTGAAGCCTTGGTCCGTCCGCAGCGGTGCCAGCACCCAGAATCCGGGTCCACGCTCCGTCACCGCCAGCGTCAGCGTTTCGGGTCGGTCGAGATAGCGGCCTTGCAGGGCGACGCGGCGATATTCATAGCCCGCGGCATCGACTTGGCGCCACTCATCCGGCCCGGGTGCGGCAGCAGGCGTGGCGTGGATGCGCGCCTCGACACGGGCAATCAGGTCGAGCTTCCAGACCCGCCGCTGCATCTGCCAGACGCCGAGGCCTGCGCAGACAAGCGTCAGCAGACAGGCTCCCGCGACAAAGACAAGCCGCACGGCCTGGAGCCTTACATTTTATGTACGTCCGGCATCATGTTGGTGTTGAGGTGGAACATCACCCACAACGAGCCCGCCAGCACGATCACCACGATGATGATCGTGAAGATCAGCGCCATCATGTTCCAGCCCTCTTCCGCACGGCTGTTCATGTGCAGGAAGTAGACCATGTGCACGACGATCTGCACGGCGGCGAAGCCCATGATCACGATGGCCGTCAGCGTCGCGTTGCCGAGCACGTCGTTCATGACGAGCCAGAACGGGATCGCGGTCAGGACGACCGAGAGCAGGAAGCCGGTGACATAGCCACGCAGGCTGCCATGCCCCGCGGCGCCGTGGCTGCCGTGCCCGTCATGGTGCTCGGCGTGGTTCTGGCTTCCGCTCATTTCAGCACGCCCATCAGGTAGACGAAGGTGAAGACGCCGATCCAGACGACGTCGAGGAAGTGCCAGAACAGGCTCAGGCACATCAGACGGCGGCGGTTGGCCTCGATCAGCCCGCGCCGCCTGACCTGCACCATCAGCACCGTCAGCCAGATCAGGCCGAAGGTGACGTGCAGGCCGTGCGTGCCGACCAGCGTGAAGAAGGAGGACAGGAAGGCGCTGCGCTGCGGCACCGCGCCTTCATGGATCAGATGCGCGAATTCGTAGAGCTCGATGCCGATGAAGGCGAGGCCGAACAGGCCCGTCACCACCAGCCAGCCCTGCATCGCCGCCTGCCGGCCCTTCTCCATCGCCAGCATGGCGAAGCCATAGGTGATCGAGGAGAACAGCAGCATGGCGGTGTTGACCGCGACCAGCTTGAGGTCGAAGAGATCCGCCCCCGACGGTCCCGCCGCATAGTTGCGGCCCAGCACCCCGTATGTCGCGAAGAGAACCGCGAAGACGAGGCAGTCGCTCATCAGGTAGATCCAGAACCCGAGCATCGTCGAGTCGCCGGGGTGATGCTCAGGCGTTCCTTCCTTCAGATGGAAGACCGGAACGTCGCTTGGCTGCGTGTGCGGCATCGTGGTCGCTTTGGCCATCGTCTTTCCTCAGGCCCCGGCCAGCATGCGGCTGCGCGAATCTTCCGCGCGCAGAACCTCTTCGGCCGGAATGTGGAAGTCGCGATCGTAGTTGAAGCTGTGGATGATCACGGCCGCCACGATGCCGACGAAGCTCGCCGCCGCCAGCCACCAGATGTACCAGATCAGCGCAAAGCCGCAGAGGGTCGACAGCGCAGCGATGATGACGCCGGCACCCGTGTTCTTCGGCATATGGATCGACGCGAAGCCGGAAAGCGGGCGCTGATAGCCGCGCTTCTTCATGTCGTCCCAGCTGTCCAGATCATGGATGACCGGCGTGAACGCGAAGTTGTAGTCCGGCGGCGGCGAGGAGGTCGACCACTCCAGCGTGCGCCCGTCCCACGGGTCGCCGGTCGTATCGCGCAGCTGCTCGCGCCTCATGATGCTCACCGCGATCTGGATGATGAAGCACAGGATGCCGAGCGCGATCAGCACCGCGCCGAAGGCCGCGACCACGAACCAGATCTGCAGCGACGGATCCTCGAAGCGGCTGAGCCGGCGCGTCACGCCCATCAGGCCGAGAATATAGAGCGGCATGAAGGCGACGTAGAAACCGATCACCCAGAACCAGAAGGAGAGCAGCCCCCAGAACTTGTCGAGCTTGAAGCCGAAAGCCTTGGGGAACCAGTAGGCGATGGCCGCGAAGACGCCGAAGACCACGCCGCCGATGATCACGTTGTGGAAATGGGCGATCAGGAACAGGCTGTTGTGCAGCACGAAATCGGCCGGCGGTACCGCGAGCATGACGCCGGTCATGCCGCCGATGACGAAGGTCAGCATGAAGGCGACGAGCCACATCATCGGCAGCTCGAAGCGGATGCGGCCGCGATACATCGTGAACAGCCAGTTGAAGATCTTCGCGCCCGTCGGGATCGAGATGATCATCGTCGTGATGCCGAAGAACGAATTGACGCTGGCGCCGGAGCCCATCGTGAAGAAGTGATGCAGCCAGACGAGATAGGACAGGATGGTGATGACCACCGTCGCATAGACCATCGAGGCATAGCCGAAGAGGCGCTTGCCGCAGAAGGTCGAGGCGACCTCCGAATAGACGCCGAAGATCGGCAGGATCAGGATGTAGACCTCCGGGTGGCCCCAGATCCAGATCAGGTTCACGTACATCATCGGGTTGCCGCCGAGATCGTTCGTGAAGAAGTTGGTGCCGACATAACGGTCGAGCGTCAGCAACGCGAGCGTCGCCGCCAGGATCGGGAAGGTCGCGACGATCAGCACGTTGGTGCACAGCGCGGTCCAGGTGAAGACCGGCATCTTCATCATGTCCATGCCGGGCGCGCGCATCTTCACGATGGTCGCGATCAGGTTCACGCCGGACAATGTCGTACCTACGCCCGCCACCTGCAGGGCCCATAGGTAATAGTCCATGCCCACCCCGGGCGAGTAGGCGGCCCCCGACAGCGGCGGATAGGCAAGCCAGCCGACCTTGGCGAACTCCCCGACGAAGAGCGAGGCCATCACCAGGACAGCGCCGCCGACCGTCATCCAGAACGAGAAATTGTTGAGGAAGGGGAAGGCGACGTCACGCGCGCCAATCTGCAGCGGCACGACATAGTTCATCAGCCCGGTGACGAAGGGCATCGCCACGAAGAAGATCATGATGACGCCATGCGCCGTGAAGATCTGGTCGTAATGGTGCGGCGGCAGGTAGCCCTCATTGGCGCCGAAGGCGATCGCCTGCTGGCCACGCATCATCAGCGCATCGGCGAAGCCGCGCAGCAGCATGATGACGCCGAGGATCATGTACATGATCCCGATCTTCTTGTGGTCCACGCTGGTGAACCAGTCGTGCCAGAGATAGCCCCAGAGCTTGAGCCGGGTGACCACGGCGACCAGAGCGAGCCCGCCGAGAACGACGACCGCGAAGGTCCCGATCAGGATCGGCTCGTGATAGGGAAACGCTTCGAGCGTGAAGCGCCCGAAGAGCAGCTTCCACCATTCGGGATAGGAGGTCATGCTTCCCTCGATTGCTTGAGCCGGCCGCAGACCGGCATCAGTTCGACCGGCGCACGCCTGCCGTGCCGTAGACGTCTGACGGCGTGCAGGCGATCGCGAGCACGAACGGGCGCGGCGGCAGCGGTTGCCCGCCTCGCCGGACGGATTTGTCGTATTCGAGCGCGGCGACGGTCGCGATGCCTTCCTTGCCGCCGCCACCGCGGGCGTCCATCGCCATCATGTCGCGCATGCAGAGCTTGGCCCGGTCGACGCAGCGGTTGAGGATGGCTTCGAAGAGATCGGCCGGGACGTCGCGGAAATGGCGGACCGCCTCGCGCTCGCTCGGACGCTCCAGCACGAGATAATCCTCGCGCTGCAGCGCGCCGCCGTTGCCCTTCGCAGCCTGGACCCACTCGCCGAAGGCCTTGTCGTCGACGCCGCGGAAGCGGAAGCGCATGTCGGAGAAGCCGGCGCCGCTGTAATTGGCCGAGAAGCCCTCGAACTCGCCGGGATGGTTGATCACGGCGTGGAGCTTCGTCTGCATGCCGGGCATGGCGTAGATCTGGCCGGCGAGCGCCGGGATGAAGAGCGAATTCATCACCGCCGACGAGGTGATGCGGAACTCGATCGGCTGATCGACCGGCGCCACGACCTCGTTGAGCGAGGCGATGCCCTGCCCCGGGTAGAGGAAGAGCCATTTCCAGTCGAGCGCCACGACCTGGATCACCAGCGGCTGCTTCGCCGGGGTGGTCTCGCCGATCTTGGCCGCGGCTACAGGCTTGCTGGCGCTGATCCGATTGAGCGGGCGATAGGGGTCGAGCAGATGGGTGCCCATCCAGGTCATCGCACCGAGCACGACGATGATCAGCAGCGGCACCGACCAGATCACCACCTCGAGCGGCAGCGAGTGATTCCAGTCCGGATGGTAGGTCGCCTTGGCCGAAGCGCGGTATCGCCAGGCGAAGAACACCGTCAGCGCCATCACCGGGATGATGACGATCAGCATCAGCGCGACGGAGGCGAGCATCAGGTTTCGTTGCTGCACCGCAACATCACCGGAGGGCGATAGCAGCACCATCTGACAGCCGCCTAGCAGGACAAACAGCGGCAGAAGCAGGAAGAAACGCGCGTTTCGCAAGAGATTCAAGACCTCCCTAAATCGGGAACTGCCGCTCTCTACGTCCGTTCTTTCGCAACGCACATAGGACAATCTGTCCCATTGTGGGGTTTGACGCCTCGCTTCTATCCACCGTATCCATTTACAGGACATGCGGGCAAGCCCGATCGCTCCTGCCCGCCAGTTTGGAGCATTCGGTCATGAGTGCGGACGCGTTGAGCCACCCACCGGGGCATCGAACCGACGACCACGGGCGTGATCACGTCACGCCGGCTGACATCGCACTCGGCGTCATCATCGGCCGAACCTCCGAATATTTCGATTTCTTCGTCTTCGGCCTCGGCTGCGTCCTGGTCTTCCCCGAGTTGGTCTTCCCCTTCGTCGACAGGCTGACCGGCACGCTCTACGCCTTCGGCATCTTCGCGCTCGCCTTCGTGACGCGCCCGCTCGGCTCGGTGCTGTTCTTCGCCATCGACCGCCGCCATGGCCGCGCGACCAAGCTCACCGCGGCACTGTTCCTGCTCGGCGGCTCCACCGCGGCCATCGCCTTCCTGCCCGGCTATGAGACGATCGGCATCTGGTCCGTCGTGATTCTCGCCGGCTTCCGTTTGCTGCAGGGCATCGCGCTCGGCGGCGCCTGGGACGGCCTGTCCTCACTGCTGGCGCTCAACGCCCCGCCGAACCGACGCGGCTGGTATGCCATGCTGCCGCAGCTCGGTGCGCCGCTCGGCTTCATCCTCGCCGCCGGGCTCTTCGCCTATTTCGAGGGCGCACTCTCGAAAGAGGACTTCCTCAGCTGGGGCTGGCGCTATCCCTTCTTCGTCGCGTTGACGATCAACGTCGTGGCGCTGTTCGCGCGGCTGCGCATGGTCGCGACCCATGAATTCGCGGAGCTAATGGAAACGCGCGAGCTGATGCCGGTCTCGGTTGCCGAGCTCATCCGCGCCCATGGCAGCACGCTGGTGCTGGGCGCCTTCGTGCCGCTGGCGAGCTTCGCGCTCTTCCACCTCGTCACCATCTTCCCGGTCAGCTGGATCAACCTCTTTACCGATCGCTCGGTCTCCGAGTTCCTGATGGTGCAGGCGGCGGGCGGCGTGGTCGGCGCGGGGGCGATCGTGACCTCGGGCCTGATCGCCGACCAGATCGGCCGGCGCAACACGCTGCTGCTGTCGGGCGCGATGATCGCCGGCTTCAGCCTGTCGAGCATCGTCGCGCCGCTGCTGTTCGGCGACAGCCTCGCCGGCCAGACGATCTACGTCATCATCGGCTTCGGCCTGCTCGGCCTCTCCTACGGCCAGACGGCGGGCGCCGTCGCCTCGAGCTTCGGCGCACAGTACCGCTATACAGGCGCGGCCCTGACCTCGGACCTCGCCTGGCTGATCGGCGCCGGCTTCGCGCCGCTGGTGGCGCTGACCGTGTCGAGCGATTTCGGCCTCGCCTGGGTCGGCATCTACCTGCTCTCGGGCGCGCTCTGCACGCTCGCGGCGCTGGCGATCGACCGCCGGATGCAGAGGCGGTTTGGGTAGCGCCTTCCCCGCAATGACGGGTAGTGCGTCCTTCCAGTCAGATGGGCTCGAAGCGCATCCAGTTCGCGTCATGCTCGCCCTCGTGGCGAGCATCCACGTCTTCAACACGGCGCTCGACCAGCAAAGACGTGGATGGTCGGGACAAGCCCGACCATGACGGCAAGGCTTGGGAGAATTCCGTTCAGCGCCCCTGCCAGACCGGAGGGCGTTTGCCGAGGAAGGCTTCCATGCCCTCGCGGAAATCGGCGCTGGTGTAACAGAGCCTGACGAGGTCATCGCCGTCGAGGCCTTCGGCCACGGCTCCGGTCAGCCGGCGCATCGCCTCCTTGGTGGCGCGCATGGTCAGCGGCGCATGGCCGGCGATGGTCCTCGCCAGCTCGCCCGCCCGCGCCATCAGCGCGGCATGGTCCGGCAGCAATTCGCTGTAGAGGCCGATCTGGCGCCCCTCCTCCGCCTCGACCAGCCTGGCGGTCATGACGATGTCCTTGACCCGCGCCGGGCCGAGCAGAGCGTAGAGCCGCGCATAATTCTCCATCGACAGGCAGTTGCCGAGCGTGCGCGCGACCGGGAAGCCGAAGCGGGCCGTCACCGTCGCGATGCGGATGTCGCAGGCGAGCGCGATGCTCGCCCCCCCGCCGGTGACCGCGCCCGAAATCGCGGCGAGCGTCGGCACCGGGCAGCGCTCGATCGAGCCGATCACCGTCTCGATGCGCCCCTCATAGGCGAGTGCGTCCTCGGCGGTGGAGAAGGCGCGGAACTGCGAGATGTCGGTACCGGCGCCAAACGCCTTCTCGCCCGCCCCGGTCATGACGATGACGCGCGGATCGCCATGCGCCGCCGGATCGCGGCAGATTTCGGCAATGCGCTCATACATGGCGAAGGTCAGCGCGTTGCGCGCCTGCGGTCGGTTGAGTGTGATCGTCGCGATCCCGTCCTCGACCGCATAGAGAATTTCGTCGTTCAAGCTGCGCTCCCGTTCGCTCATGCCGCAACCCGCGCCTCTTTCTCGGGCGCAGCGCAGCGGAGGCCCGAGAATCCCGTTCAGGAGAAGCCCGGATCAAGACCCAGCATGCAGCATACCGAACGCCTGCGAAACCCTTACGAGGCCGCCTTCACCTCCCGCGCCGCCTCGCGCACCACCGTAAGCGTCGCGTCGACCACGCCGGCATCGTGCTCCGAAGAGACGAACCAGGCGCCGCGCTCCAGCGCGCGCACGCCGCGCTTCAGCATCGCATGGGCGAAGCGGACATAGGCCGCCTTGTCGGCACGCGCCACGTCCCGGTAGTTCCGCGCCGGCTGGTCGAGGCCGAAGGCGATATGGAACATCAGCGGGAAGCCCGCGACCTGCGCCTTGATGCCCTCCTCCGCCAGGATGGCGCGGATGCCGTCCTGCAGGCGCAGGCCGTTGACCGAGCTGCGCTCGTAGTGCTCCGGCGTCAGCATTTTCTGCGTCGCGACCAGCGCCGCCATCACCATCGGCTGCGCATTGAAGGTCCCGCCATGCAGCACCCCGTCGGCGAAGAGGTCGATGATGTCGGCCCGGCCGGCGATGGCCGCGACCGGGAAGCCGTTGGCGAGGGCCTTCGCCATGATGCAGAGGTCCGGCGTCACGCCGAAGCGCTCCTGTGCGCCGCCGCGGGCGAGGCGGAAGCCCGTGATGACCTCGTCGAAGATCAGGAGCGCGCCATGCTTGCGGCAGGCAGCGAGCGCGCCTTCCAGATAGCCCGGCGCCGGCGCGATGGCGCCCTGGTTGCACATCGCCGGCTCCATCAGCACGGCGGCGACGTCACCCTTGGCGAGCCGCGCCTCCAGCGCCGCCAGATCGTTCCAGCCGAGGATCGAGAGCCCCTCGTGCCCGGCCGGGTCCTGCCCCCTGGAGCCGATCACCGGCGTCGGGGCGTCATCGGGCCCGGCCGCGTTGAGCCCGGGCGCCGTCGACCAGAGGATGTTGTCGAACCAGCCGTGGTAATGCCCTTCGAACTTCACGATGCTGTGCCGGCCGGTGAAGGCCCGCGCCAGCCGCATCGCGGCCTGCGCCACCTCCGAGCCGGACGAACCGAAACGCAGCCGCTCGGCGCAGGGAACGCGCTCGCAGATCAGCTTGGCTGCCTCGTATTCGATCGGAGCCTGGCCGGCATAGAGGATGCCCTTCTCGCTCTGCCTGCGCACCGCTTCCAGCACCGGACCGGGTGTGTGGCCGAGGACGGTCGCGCCCATGGCGCAGTAGTAGTCGGTCAGCCGGTTGCCGTCGGCGTCATGGAGATAGGGCCCCTCGCCGCGCTCGAAGACCAGCGGCCCGCCCGCCATGCCGAGCCGGAAATTGCTGTTCGCGCCGCCCGCGATGTAGCGCGCGTTCTGCGCGATCTGCCGGGCGGATTCCGCGAAGCTGAGCTCGGTGCCATTCGCTGCCACTGGCGTCTCTCCCCTGCTGTCCTTCGCTGCTTTCTTTTGGACCTCACCAGAGCGCCCGGACCGTGTAAAGGAACGCTGGTTTCGTCTTGCGGAATTCGATTCAGGCGGCTATGCGGCCAGCCGACAGGCAGGAAGGGGCATAGCCGCCATGGCCAAGAAGCCGGACAACCCTTACGTCGTGCAGCCGGTGATGAAGGCGCTGAAGGTGCTGGAGCTCGTCGCCCGCCATGGCCACGAGATCGCGCTCACCGCCGTCAGCAAGGAGCTGAAGATCCCGAAGACGACGACCTTCCGCTATTTGCAGACGCTGACGGCTGCCGGCTTCCTCGACCACAACCGCGCGACCGACCGCTACAATCTCGGGCCGCAACTGCGCTCCATCGCGCGGGCCGATGCCAGCGTCAGCAAGGTCCGCGAGTTGGCTCGGCCCGCGATGATCGGGCTGATGCAGGAGTTCAACGAGACGGTGAATCTCGCCGTGAAGGGCAACGGCACCGTCGTCTATGTCGATCTCGTCGAGGCCAATCGCTCGCTCAGGATGCAGGCGCGCATCGGCGACAGCCACCCGATGCACTCGACCGCGCTGGGCAAGGCGATCCTCGCCTTCCTTCCCGACGCCGAGCGTCAGCACCAGCTCGACCTGCCGCTGACCGAGCGCACCGGCCGCACGCTGCTGGAGCGCGAGGAGATCGAGCGGCAGCTCCGGCAGGTGGCGCGCTCCGGCTACGCCACCGAGATGGGCGAAAACGAGGATGGCGCGATGTGCGTCGGCGTGCCGATCCTCGATGGCGACGGCTATCCGGTCGCGGCACTGTCCATCTCCGCGCCGCTGATGCGGATGCCGCATTCGCTGGCGGCCAAGGCGGGGCTGAGGCTTCGCGAGGTCGCGGCCGGCATCTCGGCGAGGATCGGCTCGCAGCCGCAAGGCTGAGCGCGCGCTCATCGGTATTCGATCCGCGGGTCGATCCAGGCGTAGAGCAGGTCGACCCCGAGATTGATCAGCATGTAGGCGATCAGGATGATCAGGATGCAGCCCTGGATCAGCGGGTAATCGCGGGTGCTGATCGCCTGGATGAGCAGGCGCCCGATGCCCGGATAGGTGAAGACGGCCTCCGTCACCACCGCGCCGCCGATGAAGTTCGCCATCATCAGCCCGACGATGGTCACGAAGGGCAGCAGCGCATTGCGCATAATGTGCAGGCCGACGATGCGCTTCTCCGGCACGCCCTTGGCGCGGGCGGTGCGGACATAATCCGCCCGCTGCTCGCCGATCAGCGACGCTCGCAGAAAGCGTGCGAGGATACCGGAAACGTAGGTGCCGAGCGTGAGCGCCGGCAATGCGAGGCTGCGCAACGCATCCGCGGGAGACTCCCAGAACGGCACATGACGCGAGGCCGACGGCAGCCAGCGCAGCTCGACCGCGAAGAGCAGGATCAACAGGATGCCGAGCCAGAAGGTCGGCACGCCGAGCGCCAGCGCGCTCCATGCGCTCAGAACCCTATCCAGCCAGGAATTCGGTTTCACCGCGCTGGCGATGGCGACCGGCACGCCCAACGCCAGCGCCACGATGATAGCGGCCAGCGCCAGCTGCAATGTCGCCGGAAGCCTCTCGCCGATCAGCTGCAGCACGGGCTGGTGGCTGTGCAGCGAGAGCCCAAAATCGCCGGTCAAAGCGCGGCCGAGCCAGTCGAAATATTGCACGACCATCGGCCGGTCGAGCCCGTAACGCTGGATCGCGGCGGCGATCTCCTCCTGCGAGGCGTTCTCGCCGACGATGACCGCGATCGGTCCGCCCGGCACCGCATAGATCATCGCGAAGATCGCGAAGGAGGCCAGCAGCAAAACGGGGAGCATCTGGACGAGGCGGCGCAGGATATAGCCCGTCATCGGCGGCCGCCCCCGGCCGTCTCATGGATCGCGTCGGTTTCGTCGCGGTCGATGATCGCCGTCAGCGCCCGGCCGATCGTGTCGAAGGACAGGATGGTGAGCGTCAGCACCAGACCGGGCAGGACGGCATAGCTCGGCGCCTCGTAGAGATAGGATTTGCCGGTGCGCAGCATCTCGCCCCAGCTCGGCGTCGGCGGCGGCACGCCGACCCCGAGGAAGGCGAGCGCCGCCTCCAGCAGGATGGCGATCGAGGCCAGCACGATCGCCTGAACCACCAGCGGGCTCAAGGCGTTGGGCAGGATCGTGCGGAACATGATGTAGGCCGGCCCGCCGCCGAAGCCGCGCACGGCCATGACGAAATCGAGCTGCCGCAGCGCCATCACCTGCGCCCGCGCGATGCGGGCGAAGCCCGGTATGCCGGCGACGCCGACCGCGACCAGCGCCGCGCCCTGGCTGCGGCCGAGCACCGCGATCAGCGCCATGGCAAACAGGATGTTCGGCAGCGCCAGCAGCACGTCGATGCAGCGCATCAGGATGGAATCGCGCCAATCCCCGTAGAAGCCGGCGACGAGCCCGACCGGCACGCCGATCAGCGCGGCGATGACGACAGCGCCGAAGGCCGTCACCAGCGAGGTCCGCGCCCCGTAGACGACGCGGGCGAGGATGTCCCGGCCGAGTTCGTCCGTGCCGAACCAGGCCTCCGGCGACGGGGGCTTGAGTGACTCCGCGATGTTCTGCCGCAACGGATCGAGCGGCATGAGGCCGGCGAACAGCGCGGCCAACGCCACCACCGCCAGAAAGGCGAGGCTGAGGGCCGCGCCGCGCCGAGCCAGAAGCCGGCGCAGCAGGCGCCTCGCCTCGCTGAAACCCATCACTTGAACCCGATGGTCCGCGCGACGAGGAGGTTGTCGATATCGAGTGTGATCCCGCCGATCTTTTCCGAGGCAACGATCAGGCCGACATCGTAGGAGTTGGTCGGGACGCCGAAGGCCTCCTCCACCATGACCTTGTTGAGGTTGTCATAGGCCGCCTTGACGTCGGCCGCACTGCCGGTCGCCGCATCGACCTTGGCGATGGCCGCGACATAGTCCGGATGCGGGTGGGGGTCCTTCAGGACCGGATTGCCGGAAGTCCGGTAGATCGAGTTCGTGGCGACCCGCGACGGGAATTTCTGGACGTTGCCAACTGCGCCGAAGGTCGCAGCGAAATCGCCGCCAAGCAGCGCAGTGACGTATTCCGCGCCCTGCCGCATGTCGAGTTCGACGGGGATGCCGGCCTTCTGCAGCGAGCCCTGCACGATCTGGCTGATCGAGACGGAAGCCTCATCGCTGCCGTTGACCAGCAGCTTCCATCCCTTGATCTCGTCTGCCGAGAGGCCTGAGGCGGCGATCAGCTTCTTCGCCTTCTCGAGATCGTAGCCATAGGTCTTGGTGTAGGCGGCGTCGAAGGCCGGGCTCGCCGGCGCCCAGGGTAGCGCCACCTCCTGCCCCATCCCGGCATAGCCGACGCGCAGGATGCTGGCGCGATCCATCAGATGGTTGAAGGCCTGTCGGAAGGACTTGTTGCGGAAGGGCCCGCGCGTCGAATTGATGCGGAAGACCTGCACCAGCGGCCCCGGCCCGGCAAAGACCTGATAGCCGGCATTCTTGAGCCGCACCGCGCTGCGCGAGGAACCGCCATAGACGATGTCGACCGCGCCGGATTCGAGCGCGGCGCTCGCGGCCGCATCCTCGGTGAAGACGGTGAAGACGAGGTCCTGCGTCACCGGCTGGTTCGGCCGCCAGTATTTCGGATTGGCCTTGAGCCTTAAGCCCTGCCCGACCGCGCGGCTGACCAGCGTATAGGGGCCGGTGCCGGCCGGCACCGTCTCGACCGTGTCGATGCCCTTGGGATCAATCGGCAGCAGGAACTGCAGCAGGTCGAGGATCTGCCGCTCCGGCACCGGGGCCTTGAAGTTGATCACGACCGTGCGGTCGTCCGGCGCCGACCAGTCCTTCACGATCGACATGGTCGAGAAGACGTTCTTGCCGCGCTTGGGGTCCGCGCCCTTCTGCAGCGTCGCCAGCACGGAATCGGACTTGAACGGCGTGCCGCTGTGGAAGGTGACGCCGTCGCGCAGCGTCAGCGAGACCGAGGTCTTGTCCGGCGAGATCGTCCAGGCCGTCGCCAGGCTCGGCTCCGGCTTACCCTCGGGGGTGTATTCGATCAGGCTGTCATAGAGGTTCTTGATGACGTGGAAATTCACCGTCGAGAGCTGCTGCGGATCGTAATTGGCGAGTTCCGACAGCACGGCGACGCGCAGCGTGCCGCCCTTGAGCTGCTGGGCACTTGCCGGCAGCGTTCCCGCCAGGGGCATGGCGCCCGCCAAAGCCAGGCCTGTCATGCAGAATTGACGTCGCGACAGCTTTGTCATCGCTTTCCCCTTTTGATTGTTGAGTTCGATTCAGCCTTTCCCCGCTCCCGGCTGGGACGAATGCGCCCGCCAGTCGCTTATTGTCTCCAACGGGTAGACCGGCCGTGGAATCCGCTGCCAGGGCAGCGTGAACACGTCGGACTGCCCAGGTCCGCGCGTATCGGCGCGGACGAGCCCGGAGGCGATCTCGTCGAAATACTGGAAGTTCGAGGCCGTCTTGAGCACGGCCATCTTGTAGTCGGTCGGCTTGACGCCGAAGGCCTCGTAGACGCCCGGCACATTGCCCGCGACGCCGCGCAGCTCCGAGATCAGCAGCGTCACCGGCCCGACATCGAAGACCGCGACGCGGCCCATATCGACCTCCGGCTGGTGGTTGAAGTTCAGCGGAACGGCGCCGCCTCCGAGCCTGCGTACAATGCCCGTCACCGTCAGCGGCTTGAAGAAAGCCGGCGCCGCATCGCCGCCGAGCGGCAGCGTGACTTCTGCGCCCTCGCCGGCCGCGGTCAGCGTCGCGACCGCCTGAGGCGAGATCAGCGGCATCAGCGCGCGGCCCTTGATGCCGAGCCGCAGCATCGCCTCCAGCAGCACATTCGAGTCCCCCGCTGCGCCACCGAACACCGTATCGCCGGTGTCACTCAGCACCACGACGCCACGCGCGAACGCATCGGCCTCCAGCACCGCCTCATCGACCGTGACGGCAGCCCGCACCTGGAAATCATCCCGCATCGACCAGGCGAGATCGGCGAGTTCGTCCGCCAACGTCTCCGCCAAAGCCTGATCGCCATCCGTGACGACGATAGTCGACCAGCCGCCCTCGGCGACATCGAGCCAGGGTTGCATCGGATAGTTCGAGGCCTGCAGCACGCGGCTATCGCTCTCGATGGCGCGAGCCCGGTCGAACCAGGTCTTCATCGGCCCCTTGGACGTCAGGAACTGCTCCTGATGCGACAGGAGCGGAATCTTGCGCCAGGCCATGACCGGATTCAGTTTTCCGGTCAGGATGCGCAGCAGAACCTCGGTGCCGATCTTGCCGGTATCGAAGACGTCATGCGGCTGGGTGCGATGGCCGACGATGGCCGTGCAATTGTCGATGGTCTTCTGGGTGATATTGGCGTGATGATCGAGCCCGAGCAGGATCGGCACGTCAGGCCCGAGGATCCTGCGGCAGAGCTCGGCCTGCTCACCCTCGACATCGTCGATGCCCTCGGCGGCGCAGGCGCCGTGCAGATGCAGCACCAGCGCATCGATCGGCCCCACGGTTTCCAGCCCTGCCTGGATCTTCGCCTGGAAGAAGTCGAAGGCCTCCCGCGAGATGCGCCCGCCCGCGACGCTCCAGGCCCGGATGATCGGCACCGTCTCGATCGCTAGACCGGACTCGCGGATCGCCGCGTAATGCCCGCCGATCTGCCCGATCTCACCGAACTGGCGGGCGATCTCCTCGCCCTCGACGAGACCGAAAGCCTCGAAGTCGGCGAGTGTCGTCAGCACCGGATTGAAGTCGTTCGTCTCCTGAACAATGTGAATCAAGGCAAGACGCACATCGACCTCCCGGACATATCCGCAGCGTCAAAAGCGTAGTTGCCGCAGACATTTCGCGTCAAGGATCGCATGTTCCACGAGAAGGAACATGCCGTTCCCTAGAAGAAGGTGCGGATCGCTCCGGTCACGCGCCAGTCGTCGTCGACCAGCATCAGCAGCGCCCATTTGTCGAAGGTCGTGCAGGGATGGCCGATGCCGAAGGCGACCATGTCGCCGACCTGCAGCGGGCTGTCCTCCGGCGTGCCGAGATGGCAGTGCTGGTCGTTGAGCGCGAGCACGGTGTGGCCGCCCGGCATCGCCTCCGGCCGCGCCATCGTCCCGCCCGGGCGGAACCAGCGCAGCGGCACCGGCAGCCCGGAATCATAGCTGATGTCGCGCTTGCCCACGGTGAGGAGGCTGCGCCCGCGCTCGGGCCGCGACTGGACATAGGCCCATACCTCGATCGCAGCTTCCAGCCCGCCGGGCGGCAGGGTCAGGCTGGTCTCCATGGTGATGCGGCGGAAAGCGGCGGTGTATGTCGTGGAGTCATGCGTCAGGTAGCAGCCCGAGCGCAGCACCTTTACGATCGGTCGATTGAAGGCCGCGGCGTTGAACACTTCGCCGGCCCTGTCGAAGAGCGAGGTTCCACCGGCGCTCAACACCATCGGCTCCGCGCCCAGCAGCCCCTCCTGCTCGGCTGCCACAGCGGTCGCCACCACTTCGCCCAGCAGCCTGTCGGCGCCGGCCGTATCGCTGAGCAACCCCTCGAAGCACTCGAAACCGGCCAGCATCAGGCCCGCAGCTCCCGCGACGGCGCGCGCGACCGCCAGAGCCTCGGCCTTGCTGCGGGCGCCGGTCCGCCCGCCCATGAAGCCGATCTCGACGAGAATCCGCAGCGGATTGCCGCCGCCGAGCACCTTCGCGCTCTGGGCCAGAAGCTCGACCCCGGTCAGGCTGTCGGCAAGGCAATAGAGCTCGAAGCCCGGCTCCTTCAACGCATCGAAGCAGGCCGCGATCTCCTGCTTGCCCACCGGCTGGTTGGCGAGGACAACGCGCTTCACGCCGAACCGGCGGGCGACGGCGAGCTGCTGCACCGTCGCGACCGTGATCGCCCAGGCGCCATCGGCGATCTGCATGTCGAAGAGCTGCGGCGCCATCGTCGTCTTGCCGTGCGGAGCAATCAGCAGCCCGTTGGCGGCGGTGAAGGCTCCCATCCAGGCGCTGTTCGCCTTCAGGACGCTCTCGCGGATCACGGCAAGCGGCATCGGCATGTCGCCGGCCAGCACATGCCAGCCCTGCCGGCCGACATCGCCGAGCCGCAGCGAAGCCCCGGGCGGAATGCCCTTCGCCAGATCGTCGACGACCTGCGCCTCGATGGCCTCCAACGAAAGGCGCGGCAAAGGGTTGGCGGAGGAAGCTACAGCCATGGGTTCGGGTCCAGCGGCGAGAAGGGGCGTTTGACCTTGGTGTAGGGGATCTTGCTTGCGTCAGGCGGATAAGGGCCACCGCTGTCGAGGTAGAGCACGCTCGCCGCGATCGGCGCGAAGGCGGCATGGAAGTGGTTGGAGGACTTCACGACCACCACCGTCTTAGAGGCGAGATCGACACCGAGATCGGTGAAGACCGGCGGGCTGAAGGTCTGCGCCCGCGTCGAGGCCAGCACTATATCGAGCTTGCCGATGCGGATCGCCGCCGCCGGGCCGAGCGAAACCCAGCTCTGCTCGAAAGGGATCAGCAGATCGTCGGTGGTGCCGACGACCTCGACCACCGCATCGATCGGCCGGCCCGAGGAGGGCGCCGCCTTGCCGATGAACCGCAGCGGGATCGTCGCTCCGACGCCGGCCGCCCGGCAGAGGCTCACCGCCACCGGATCCCACATCGCGCCGATGGCGGCCGGCACGTCGGGATTCGCGAGCAGCGCCTCGACCATCACCGAGGAATCGCCCGCGACGCCACCGCCCGGATTGTCCCAGCGATCGGCCAGCACCACCGGCCGGCACGGCACGGCCAGCTTCACCGCCTCCGCGATCCCCTCTTCCGGCTTGTAGTGCCTCGGCGTTGCGCCGCCGCCCCAGCGCAGGATTTCCAGGCCGAGCTGCTTCGCCAACGCAGCCGCCTTCTCCCCGTCGCCATCGGTGATGACCAGCACCTTGGTGCCGACATCGGCAACATCAGCCGCCTGGAAGCCATGCGCCACCGAGATCGAGAGGATGCCGTCGCGGCCCTCCATCGCCATGATGCGGTCTACGAAGCTGCGGCCTGGCTCGCGGCTGGTCATGAAGGCGGCGAGCCCCCGGCAGTCGAAGACCGCGCTGACGGGCTTCACCTGCCCGCGCGCGGTCTTGAGGCAGAGCTCGAGCAGATCCTCGGCCCGCGCCAGAAAATCCGTATGCGGGAACTCCTTGAAGGCGACGATGGCATCGGCGGTCTCGACCATCTGCGCCGTCAGATGGCAGTGCATGTCGAGCTCGGCGCCGATGACGCAATCCGGCCCGGCCAAGGCCCGGCACCGCGCGATCAGATCGCCCTCGCAATCCTCGTAGCCGCGCGCCACCATCGAGCCGTGCAGGCCAAGCAGCACGATATCGACGGGCAAGGCAGCCTCGAGCTGACCGAGAATCTCGTCGCGCAGGCTCTCATAGGCGTCCTGCGAGACGAGCCCCGCCGGCTCGGCCCAGGTCGCCGTGCCCTCGATCAGCTCATAGCCCTCGCTGGCGGCGCGTCGCCGGGCCGCGACGATCGGCGCCGAGCACAATGTCGGCGTCTCGGGATGGGTGCCGGGCGGGCAGTAGAAGGCACTCTCGAAAGCGCTGCGGTCGACAAAGAGCGGCGCGAAGGTGTTGGTTTCCGTCGCAAGCGACGCAGTGAAGACGCGCATCCGGTTGCTTTTCCCGCTCCGCCGCCGCCCGCCCCTGCCGGAGCGCCGGCTATCGTCATGAAACCGGGACTGTCGCCGGCCTGTCAAAGCATCCCTGTTCCTCCAGGCGGAACAATGCTTGCTTGATCCGGAATGCCCCGGCGGCCGAGATGCCGGCGTCTCGCCCAGAAGGGAGCCCGAGCCATCATGCCTAACCGCCGCCGGATACTCCTGGGCTCACTGTTCCACGAGACGCACAGCTTCGTCGACGAAGTGACTCACGCTTCAGACTTTTCCATCCGCGAAGGCGATGCCCTGCTGGGGCGGCGCGGCGACGGCTCGACCGTCGACGGCTTCCTCGAGGTCGCGGCAGAGGAAGGCTGGGAGGTGGTCCCGACCGTCGACTACACCGCCCTGCCCTCGGGCACGGTCGCCCACGCCGCCTTCGAGCGCTTCCTGGCAGGGCTCGATACGGGGCTGAAGACTGCGCTCGCAGCCGGCCCGCTCGACGGCATTTGGCTCGCTTTGCACGGCGCCATGGTGACGACGACCTGCCCGGACCCGGAAGGCACGCTGCTCGCCCATATCCGCTCGGTGCCCGGCTGCGAGACATTGCCCGTCTTCGGCGTCTTCGATCTGCATGCGAACTTCACCGCAGCCATGGCAGAAAATGCCAACGTGCTCGTCGCCTATCGCGAGAACCCGCACACCGATGCCCGCGAATCCGCTGTCCGCTCGGCCCGATTGCTGGCCCGCGCACTCAAGGAGGGCGCGGCTCCGCGCATGTTCTCCTGCAACGCTCCCGTGGTCTGGCCGCCAACTGGCACCGGCACGGCCGACACCCCGATGCGGGACCTCGAAGCGCTCGCCCGCCGGATCGAAGAGGAAAGCCCGGATATCTGGGTCGCGAATGTCGTCGGCGGCTTCTCCTTTTCCGATGTGCCCGAGGCCGGCGTCGCCTTCGCCATCGCCACAACGGGATCGGATGAGGAGGCGCAGGCCGCGCTCGCCCGGCTCACCGAAACCGCCGTCTCGCTACGCGAGCGCGGCCTGCCGGCGGAATGGGACCTCGACGAGGCGGTGACCGATATGCTGCAGCGGCCGGGCGGGCCGTATCTCGTCGTCGAGCCGGCCGATAATATCGGCGGCGGCGCGCCGGGCGACGGCACGTCCGTGCTGCGGGCCTTCCTGCGCCACGGCGTCGACAACTGCGCCGTCGCCATCGCCGATCCCTATGCGGTCAGCGCCATGGCGGGTGCCTCGCCGGGTGAAACCCGCCGGCTCGCCATCGGCGGCAAGGGCAGCGCCATCGCCGAAGGCCCGGTCGAGGCAGACGCAGTCTTCGTCAGCGCCAGCGACGGCGAATTCATGCTGGAGGACCTCAACAGCCATCTCGCGGCTTCGCAAGGCTCGCGCTTCGGCATGGGGCCGAGCGTGGTCGTCAGGGTCGAGGGCGTCACAGTACTGCTGACCAGCCGCAAGACGCCGCCCTTTGACCTCGCCCAGTTCCGCTCGCAGGGCATCCCCCCGGAGACGCTGAAGGCGATCGGCGTGAAGGCGGCGGTGGCGCATCGGCGCGCCTATGATCCGATCGCCAAGGGCAGCTACACCGTCGCGACGCTCGGCCCCTGCACCAGCCGGATCGCCGGCCTACCTTACAAGCATCTGCGGCGGCCGGTATTTCCGCTGGATTAGCAGCAGGTTCTTCAAACGGCCCGCCTCCACACGCTGGCCCTCATTTTCCCTCTTGAACCTGGAGTGGCTATAGCTTGTAGAAGCAGAGTCCCGTAGCGCCACGCGACGAAGGACACGCCATGACCGCCCATCCCGAAACCGAGACCAAGACCCTGTCCTGGAAGGTCGGCGGCATGGATTGCGCCAGCTGTGCGGCGAAGATCCGCGGCGCGGTGGAGCGCATGCCTGGTGTCGGGGATGTCCGGCTCTCGGTCATGTCCGAGACGCTGACGCTTTCGCTCGACGAGGCGCAGACCACGCGCGAGGCCATCGAGAAGCGCGTCACCGGGCTCGGCTACAGCGCCGCGGCGCTCGCCTCGGCACCAGCGCCGAAGTCCGAGCACGCGCATCATGGACATGAGCACGGCGAGGCCTGCTGCGGCGGTCATGATCACGACCACAAGCATCCTCACGACCACGATCATTCCGGCCACAGCCACGACCACGCCGCGCCCAAGCCCGGTGCGGTGCCTCGCAACGCTGCCACCAAGAGCCATGACCACGGCCATGGCCTTCCAGGACATGTCCACGAGGTCACGCCCGAAGGCGTGAGCTGGTACCAGACCGGCAAGGGCCGTCTCGTACTCGGCACGGGCCTGCTGCTCGCCGCCGCCTATGGCGCGAGCCTGCTTTGGCCGGTCGCCGGCCATTGGGCCTTCATCCTCGCCTGCCTGATCGGCGTCGCTCCGGTCGCGAGGCGCGCCTTCGCGGCGGCGCGCGCCGGCATCCCCTTCACGATCGAGATGCTGATGGCCATCGCCGCCATCGGCGCACTCTTCATCGGCGCGGCGGAGGAAGCGGCGCTCGTCGTCTTCCTCTTTGCCGTCGGCGAGGTGCTGGAGGGCGTCGCAGCGGACCGCGCCCGCGCCTCGATCCGGGCGCTCGGCGACCTCGTGCCCAAGACCGCCATCGTCGAGGAAGGCGGGGCGACCCAGCAGGTCGACGCCGCGAGCCTGACGATCGGCCAGGTCGTGCTGGTCCGGCCCGGGGACCGCATCCCGGCCGATGGCGAGATCATCGAGGGCACCTCCGGCATCGACGAGAGCCCGGTCACCGGCGAATCCGTGCCGAAGACCAAGGGCGTTGGCGAGCCGGTCTATGCTGGATCGGTCAATCGCGAGGCGGCGCTACGCCTGCGCGTCGAGAAGGCGGCCGAGGACAACACCATCGCCCGCATCATCCGCCTGGTCGAGGAGGCGCAGGAGGCGCGCGCGCCAACCGAGCGCTTCATCGATCGCTTCTCGCGCTGGTACATGCCCGCCATCGTCGGGCTGGCGCTGCTGGTGGCGCTGGTGCCGCCGCTGCTGCTGGGCGGGGAATGGTCCACCTGGATCTACCGGTCTCTGGCGCTGCTGCTGATCGGCTGCCCCTGCGCGCTCGTCATCTCGGTGCCCGCCTCGATCGCCGCTGCGCTTTCGACCGGCGCCCGTCAGGGCCTGCTGATGAAGGGCGGCGTCGTCATCGAGACCGCTGCGAAGACCGGCGTCGTGGCCTTCGACAAGACCGGCACGCTGACTCAAGGCACGCCCCGCGTCACCGACATCGTCGCACTCGGCCTGGACGAGCGCGCGGTGCTGGCGCTGGCCGCCGCGGTGGAATCGGGCTCCGCCCACCCTCTGGCCGAAGCGGTGCTCGAACGTGCGCGCGCTGACGGCGTCAGCTTCGCACCGGCGGCCGAGGCAGCCGCGCTCGCGGGCCAGGGCGTCACCGGCAAGGTCGATGACCGGACCGTCTTCGTGGGCGCCCCGCGCCATGCCGCAAACCGGGCGCCGTTCGACGAGAAGGCGAAGGCCGCCGCAGACGCGCTCGAAGCGGCCGGAAAGACCGTCGCCGCTGTGCTGGTGGACGGCGCGGTGGCCGGGCTGATCGCCCTGCGCGACGAGCCGCGCGAGGATGCCGCCGCCGCCGTGGCCGAACTCAAGACCATGGGCATCCGCTCCGTCATGCTGACCGGCGACAATGCCCGCACCGGCGCGGCCATCGCCGGCGCCCTCGGCATGGAGCACCGCGCCGAACTGATGCCGGACGACAAGGTCGCCGCGATCCGAGATCTTGCGGGCGGCACCTCCGTCATGATGGTCGGGGACGGCATCAATGACGCCCCGGCGCTGGCTGCCGCCGACATCGGCATCGCGATGGGCTCGGGAACGGACGTGGCGTTGGAGACGGCCGATGGCGCCGTGCTCAAGAGCCGGGTGCGCGACGTCGCGGCGCTGATCCGGCTGGCACGGGCGGCGATGGGCAACATCCGCGCCAACATCACCATCGCGCTCGGCCTCAAGGCCGTGTTCCTGGTCACCAGCGTGCTGGGCTATACCGGTCTCTGGATCGCGATTCTCGCCGATACCGGCGCGACCGTGATCGTCACCGCGAACGCGCTGCGGCTGCTGCGCTTCGACGCGAGCAAGAGCTGATTGGCTGTAGGGCCGGGAGAGCGCGCGAAGCCCTCCCTCTCCCGGCATCGTTCCCGGAAGCCATCCGGGATCCGGCGGCAAGGCCCGCGCGGCTAGACCCGGATGTCGGCGATCTCGCCCGTGCGGTGCTCGCCCTTGGCTTTCATCTGCGAAAGCATTTCGTCGCGAACCTTAGCCATCACGTCCGCCTTGGCCTTGGCGTCGAGTTTGTTGAACTCCTCCTCGGTCATGCCGAGCTTGTCGAGAAGCGCCTTCTGGACCCGCTCCTCGGGCGTCATCTGCGCAAACTTGAGGAATTCGGCCTCGACCGAAGAGGCGGCAGGCTTCGATGTCTTCTCGCCCTCGCTAGCGGATGCGCTGGGCGCCTCCGGCTTCAGGGAAGCTGCCAGAGGCAAGTTGATCAGCCGGTTGGAAATGTCCATCGACATGGGTTTTCTCCTCGTCGCGGACGACGAGGCAAGCTGCAAGCCAAGATCGACGATCAAATTTTATCCGATATTTCAACCACATGAGTCCGAATCGAGTCGGCATTCTCAGCGATTCGACCACCGCTGCGGCAGAATTTGCCCGGCAAATCTCACCCATTTCACCGCCATTCTGCCCGCCGGCCGCTGCCGATTGCCGGCTCAGTTTGCGCTGCAAAACACGCCCGCGGGCTATGAACGACGCTTCGCACTCGCAATATGCCCATTACGTAAGCAAGCCCACGAAGCTACGCCTCGCGCAGCGAAAGCGATGATATAAATTTAGGCAGAATGAGCACGCCGCTCGCCGCAATCGTTACCGACACGCAGGTCGAGACGGCAAAAATGACAACCATCTTAACTCGTCATGCATTGGCAGCATAACGGAACTGATCCGACGCCCCTGTTTTCGGCAACCCGCCTGACTTATATGCAGTGCACAACGAATTTATCGCTGTGGGCACCGCCCCGCTCCGGATTATGCAAGGAAGATCAACATGTTCGTCACGATGATTGCGGCCAAGATCCGCGCCTACCTCCGCTATCGCGAGACCGTTCGCGAGCTGTCCCGCCTGACCGATCGCGAGCTCGACGATCTCGGCCTGTCGCGCTCCGAGATCGCCTTCATCGCCCGCAGCCACGCTGCGGCCTGAAGGTCTCGGTTCTGAACCGCTGCGCACAGGGCGCAGCGTGTTCCGCATAGTTTCTCCCGGGTTCGTGATCCCCTCCCCTCGAACCACGGTCGAAGAGCGAATGCCCGCCACCAGGCGGGCATTTTGCATTTCAGGGCCTGCGTTTCGCCCGTATTGCCCTTGACCTCACGGCCCGCTGCGGACACATCGCAGCGATGGAACCCGTTCACATCATCGGCGGCGGTCTCGCCGGCTCCGAAGCCGCCTGGCAGATCGCGGAGGCCGGCGTCCCGGTCATCATCCACGAGATGCGCCCCGTCCGTGGCACCGACGCCCACAAGACCGAAGGGCTCGCCGAGCTCGTCTGCTCCAACTCCTTCCGCTCGGATGACTCGTCGAGCAACGCGGTGGGCCAGCTCCATTGGGAGATGCGCCGGCTCGGCTCCCTCATCATGGCCAAAGGCGATGCCCATCAGGTTCCGGCGGGCGGCGCACTCGCCGTCGACCGCGACGGCTTCTCGCAGGCCGTCACCGCCGCGCTCGAATCGCATCCGCTCGTCACCATCGATCGCGGAGAGATCGCGGGCCTGCCGCCCAGCGACTGGACCAATGTCGTTATCGCAACCGGCCCCCTGACATCCCCCGCGCTGGCGCAGGGCCTCCAGTCCCTGACCGGAGAGGATTCGCTCGCCTTCTTCGACGCCATCGCGCCGATCGTCCATTTCGATTCGGTCGACATGGATCAAGCCTGGTTCCAGTCGCGCTATGACAAGGCGGGGCCCGGAGGCACCGGGGCGGACTACATCAACTGCCCGCTCGACCGCGACCAGTACGAGGCCTTCATCGACGCGCTGCTCGCCGCCGAGAAGACCGAGTTCAAGGAGTGGGAGGGCACGCCCTATTTCGACGGATGCCTGCCGATCGAGGTGATGGCCGAACGCGGGCGCGAGACGCTGCGTTGGGGGCCGATGAAGCCGGTCGGCCTAACCAACAAGCATAACCCGACCGTGAAGGCCTATGCCGTGGTCCAGCTCCGGCAGGACAATGCGCTCGGCACGCTGTTCAACATGACCGGCTTCCAGACCAAGCTGAAATATGGTGAGCAGGCGAACATCTTCCGGATGATCCCAGGCCTGCAGAACGCCGAGTTCGCGCGGCTCGGCGGCATTCACCGCAACACCTACCTCAACTCGCCGAAGCTGCTGGACGAGCGGCTGCGGCTGAAGGCCGACACGCGCCTGCGCTTTGCCGGCCAGATCACCGGCTGCGAGGGCTATGTCGAGAGCGCCGCCACCGGTCTGCTGGCCGGCCGCATGGCCGCCGCCGAGCGCCTGGGCCGGGACCTCGACCTACCGCCCGCGACGACGGCGCTCGGCGCGCTGGTCAACCACATCACCGGCGGCCACATTGTCACCATCGACGAGGGGCCGCGCTCCTTCCAGCCGATGAACATCAACTTCGGGCTGTTCCCGCCGATCGAGGGCGTCGCGACCACCGGCCCCGACGGCAAGCGCCTGAAAGGCCCGGCCAAGAGCGTCGCCCGCAAGCAGGCGCTGACGGCGCGTGCCAAGGTCGAGATGGACCGCTGGGCTGCCGAAACGCCTGCCCACGCCGAAGCCTAGCAGCCGCCCCGGCGGCCTTCCCCTTCATCTACGACGAAAGTCTAAGATTACCGACCTCAGGAGAGCGAGGTCGGGGCGCAGCGCATTTTAATCAACGCGCCCAGACATATAGTATGACTTTTAGAATGGCTTTCAGACAATCGGAGGCCGGCCTCCCGTCTCGCGCATGGCTGTAGTCCACGAGGAGCGTGGCCAGCACTGCACAGCTTCCCGTATCGGTTTCGCAGGAAACGATTGGGAGTTGCCTAGTTTTATGACGACTACATCCGTCGAGACGCGTTCCCCCCAGGACGCGAATATTCGCAAAGCCGTGACCGCGGCCACTGTAGGCACCGTGATCGAGTGGTATGACTATGCACTCTACGGCGCCGCCTCTGGCCTGATCATCAACAAGCTGTTCTTCCCCAACCTCTCGCCGACGACCGGCGTTCTCGCCGCCTTCGCCACCTTCGCTGTGGGTTACTTCGCCCGCCCCGTGGGCGGCATCGTGATCTCCCATATCGGCGACAAGTTCGGCCGCAAGCCCGCCCTCATCCTCACCATTGCGCTGATGGGCGCAGCGACCGTGCTGATGGGCCTGCTTCCGACCTATCAAAGCATCGGCATCATGGCGCCGGTCCTGCTCGTCCTGATGCGCCTGATCCAGGGCTTCGGCGCCGGCGCCGAACTGGCCGGCGCGATGGTGCTGGTCGCGGAATATGCCCCCGCCAACAAGCGCGCCTTCTATACCGGCCTTCCGAATGCGGCGACGCTGGTGGGCATCATGCTCGCGACCCTGTCCTTCCTCGGCATCTCCTATCTGCCGGAGGAGGTGCTGCTCGGTTGGGCCTGGCGCGTGCCCTTCCTGCTCTCAGGCGTGCTCTTCCTCGTCGCGCTCTATATCCGCAAGCATCTCGACGAGACGCCGGAATACGTCGCGGCCATGGCCCGTGCCGAGGCGAAGAAGCATGAGCAGTCGGTTCCGCTCGGCGAGCTCTTCCGCAACAGCCCCAAGGAAGTGCTGTTCGGCTTCCTGTCGGTGACCGCCCACAACGCCAACGCCTATATCCTCAGCGCCTTCTCGCTGAGCTACATGACCAACACCGTCGGCATGAGCCGCACGGACGGGCTGATCGCGGTCACCATCGGCTCGCTGTTCGGCATCGTCGGCGTCGGCTTCATGGGCGTGCTCGCCGACAAGATCGGCTCGGCGACGGTCTATATCTTCGGGGCGCTCGTCATTGCCGCGCTCGCCTTCCCGCTGTTCTGGCTGTTCGACACCGGCAGCCTGCTCTGGTGCACGGTCGGCATCGCGCTCGGCTACGGCCTCGGCTTCGGCTCGACCGCCGGTGCGCAAGGCGCCTTCCTGACCAACCTCTACCCGACACGCTATCGCTTCTCGGGTCTGGCGATGTCGCGGGAGCTGAACGGCGTGCTGGTCGCAGGGCCGACGCCCTTCATCGCCCAGGCGCTCGTCGGCTATGCCAACGGCAGCCCGGTCTATGTCTCAGGTTACATCGTGGCCTGCTGCGCGCTCTCGATCTTCGCGATCCTGGTGATCAAGAGCCGCTCGGTCCACGTCTGACGACGCGTGCGGCGGCGCGTCAGCTTCGGCGCGCCGCCCGCCACAAAATCCACTGCCGACGCCAGGCCGGCAGAGTGACGATGGTGCGGTAGGGGTCGTAGCCCCTGCCCTCCATACGGCGCAGATAGGGCTCGACCAGCGCGACCGGCAGGAAGGCCGGCTTCAGCGCCGGCGGCACCGTCTCGGAGAGGCTCGCGAGCTGCTTCAGATGCTTGCGCGCGATCTCGCGCAATTCCTTCAGCGTATAGAGCACGCCCGGGCCGCCGCGCCCACGCACGATGTCGTCCCGCGTCACACCGTTGCGGGAGAGGATGTCGGCCGGCAGATAGACCTGCCCCTCAGCCGCATGCCACGGAAAGGCGCGCATCAGTCCGGTGATCGCATAGGCGACGCCGGCATGGCCGCTGGCCGCCGCCCCGCCCGGATCTCGTCCGCCCGCCAGCACGATGCAGGCGAGCCGGATCAATGCGCTGGACGTCTCGCCGGCATAGCCTTCGAGGTCCCTGAGCGAAGGCATCGGGTCGTCGTAGAGGTCGAAGATGCGCGCATCGATCAGTGCAGTCAGCGGCGCGACCGGCAGCCGGAAGCGCCGGATCGTGTCGAGCAGCGCCGCAGCCACCGGATGGGCCTGCGCCTCTCCGGGCGGCTGACCTTCGAGCAGGTCGCGCCACCATTGCAGCCGCACCTCGCCCGGCAGCGGCTCGCTGACCATCGCCCTGACGCGGGAGATTTCGTGGCTGAAGGCATAGAGCGCGAAGAGCGGCGGCCGGAGCGCCTCGGGCGCATAGAGCGTCGCGATATAGCGGTCGTTATCCTGCTCGCGGATGAGCGTAGCGCAGTGTCCATACGCTTCCGGCAGCCGTGCCGGTGCGATCTCTCTGCGGTCGTCGGTCTCGGTATGGGGCATCGTTCCGTCCCGGCCCATCATCGCCCGGCCCTGCTCTCAGCCAGTGTAGGCCAAGAGCGGCGCCGCTGCTACGCGCGTCTTGCAGGGCCGATGGCTCCTGTGGGCGAAACTCATTCGATCGCGATCAGCGCCGCCGCCACGCGCCGGTCCTCGGCGACGAGAACGTTGTAGGTGCGGGCCGCCGCGCCGGTCGCCATGCCCTCGACCGTGATGCCCGCCTGCTTCAACGGGTCGCGCAGGCCCGGCGGCACGAAGGCAATGTCTGCGCCTGTCCCGATCAGCAGGAAATCGATCGTCTCCGCCTCGTCCAGCACCGGCTGCAGGCTCTCGATCGTCACCTCGGCGAAGCGCGCCACCGGCCAGATGCGGATGCCGGCCGGCGTGACGATGATCGAGCCCTTGTGGCTCATCTCAGCGAAGCGGAAGCCGCCCGCCCCGATCGCATCGAGCGGGAAGCGGCCGGGAATGAAGCCGTCGAAGCGCGGCACGGCCGCGCTCAGGCCTTGGCCTTGGAGGCCGAAGACTTGGCGCGTGCCGCTTCCTGCGCTTCTTCGCGGGCGCCAGCGGAACGGACATCCATGTAAAGCAGCACGGGCGTCGAAACGAACATCGCCGAATAGGTGCAGACCACGACGCCGAACAGCATGACGAGCGCAAAGCCCTCGATCGCCGTGCCGCCGAACAGCACCAGCGCCAGCAGCGACAGGAAGGTCGTCGTCGCGGTCATCGCCGTGCGCGAGAGCGTCGAGTTCACCGAGAGGTCGAGCAGTTCGGCGACCGGCATGGTCTTGTAGCGGCGCAGCAGCTCGCGGGTACGGTCGAACACCACGACCGTCTCGTTGAGCGAATAGCCGACGATGGTCAGGATCGCCGCGATCGAGGTCAGGTTGAATTCGAGCTGGGTGATCAGGAAGAAGCCGATCGTCAGCACGATATCGTGGAGCGTGCCCAGGATCGCGCCGATCGCCAGCGGCATCTCGAACCGGAACCAGAGATAGATCAGCACGCCGACGATGGCGAGCACGACGCCGAGCGTGCCGGCCTGCACCAGCTCGCCCGAGACACGCGGGCCGACCGTCTCGACGCGGCGGAAGTCATAGGTCGAGGCGAAGGCCTCGCGCGCCTTGACGACCACGGCCTGCTGGGCGGTCTCGCCGCCCGGCTGCATGCCGAAGCGCATCGAGACCTCGCCGCCGCTGCCGAACTCCTGCACCTCGGCCTCGCCGAAGCCGAGCCCGTTCGCGGTGTGCCGGATCTGCGCGATATCGATCGCGCCGCCCTTGGACTGCATCTCGATCAGGGTGCCGCCCTTGAAGTCGATGCCGAAATTCAGGCCGACCGTCAGGAAGAGCACCAGCACGAGGATCGAGTAGGCCGCCGAGATCGGATAGCTGAACCGGCGGAACCAGACGAATTTGAACTTGGTGTTGTCGGGAACGATACGAAGCAGGCGCATGCGCATGGCCAATCTCCTAAGGGGTTGGCAGCGTCAGAACGGGAGGTGCTTGGGCTTGGCCCAGCGATACCAGAGCGCGATCAGCATCCGGGTCAGCGTCACCGCCGTAATGACGGTGGTGAGGATGCCGAGGATGAACACGACCGCGAAGCCGCGCACCGGGCCGGAGCCGAGCGAGAACAGCGCCACCGCCGCGATCAGCATGGTGACGTTCGAGTCGATGATCGTCGCGAAGGCGCGCTGGAAGCCGGCTTCGAGCGCCGAGACCAGGCTGCGGCCCTGATGCTCCTCCTCGCGCATGCGCTCATAGATCAGCACGTTCGAATCGACCGCCGTGCCGATGGTCAGCACGATGCCGGCGATGCCGGGAAGCGTCATCGTCGCGCCGAGGAAGGACATCAGGCCGAAGATCAGGCCGACATGGACCACCAGCGCGATGCTCGCGATCAGGCCGAAGATGCCATAGGTGGCGAGCATGTAGATCACCACCAGCACGGTCGCGATCAGCGTCGCCATCTTGCCGGCCTGGATCGAGTCCTGGCCGAGGCCCGGCCCCACCGTGCGCTCCTCGACGATGGTCATCTTCGCCGGCAGGGCACCGGCGCGCAGCAGGATCGCCAGGTTGTTGACCTGCTCGACCGTGAAGCTGCCAGAGATCTGGCCCGAGCCGCCCGTGATCGGCGACTGGATGACGGGCGAGGAGATCACCTTGTTGTCGAGCACGATGGCGAGCGGCCGGCCGAGGTTCTCGGTGGTGATCTGGCCGAAGCGCTGGGCACCGCGAATGTTGAAGCGGAAGTTGACGATCGGCTGGCTCGTACGCGAATCGAAGGCCGGCTGCGCGTCGATCAGGTCGCCGCCGTCGACCGAGGGCTGGCGGAGGACGGGAACCTGCTGGCCGCCGGCGTCCTGGGAAGGCAGCATGTCGACATCGCTGCTGTTGGCGTCACCGACAAGGCGGAACTCCAGCTTCGCGGTCTGGCCCAGAATGTCCTTGAGCTTCTGCGGGTCCTGCAAGCCCGGCACCTGGACCAGAATGCGGTCGAGGCCCTGGCGCTGGATGTTGGGCTCGGTGGTGCCGAGCGCGTCGACGCGCCGGCGCAGCACTTCCATGGCCTGCTCGACGGCGCGGCGGATACGCTCGTTCGAGCCCGCCTCCGTCACCGCAAGCTGGATCAGCCCATCCGGCTGGTCGGTGATGCTGATCGATTGATTGCCGGAGGGGCCGAAGGCGCCGAGCGTGCCGATCGGCTGCGACAGCTCACGCAGCTTCGGCAGCACGCGGGCGCGCTCGGCCGCATCGGGGATGCGGACCTGCACGCCGCGCGCAGTCGTCTGGATGCCGCCCTGGAAGCTCGCCTTTTCGTCGCGCAGAATACGGCGCACGTCGTCGCGAAGCTGGACCACCTGGCTGCGCACCAGTTCCGCCCGATCGATCTCGAGCAGAACGTGAGAGCCGCCCTGCAGATCAAGGCCGAGCACCACCGCATGGATCGGCAGGAAGATGCGCGGAATCCAGGAGGGCGCGTTGTCGGCGATGGCCTTGCGCGTCTCCGCCGAGAACAGGTTCGGCACGGCGAGCCCGCAACCGACGATCAGCACGAGCAGGACGAGAATGACCTTGCGGGCCTGGAGACGAAGCATCTTGGGTGAACAGCCTTGTTGCCGTGCCACGCGCCTCGGAAAGAGGCGCGGGCCGCTGCGTTCTTAGTTCTTGACCGGCTCGCTCTTGGAGCGGACGTCCTGAATCATGCCGCGCACGACGCGCACGCGCACACCATCAGCGATCTCGGCCTCGAGCTCGGCATCGTCGATGACCTTGGACACCTTCGCGATCAGCCCGCCCGAAATCACGATCGTGTCGCCACGGCGCACGTTCTTGATCATCTCCTGATGGGTCTTCGCCCGCCGCTGCTGCGGCCGGATGATCAGGAACCACATGATGACGAAGATCAGCAGGAACGGCACGAGCTGGATCAGCATGTCGGTGCCGCCACCGGCTCCGGGCACCTGGGCGAAAGCGGGGGTGATCACGAAGGGACTCCTCTATCGCAGCGGCGCGGCACGCCGCCGGCCGCAGGATACGGCAAAAGCATGTGCAGGCCTGAAAATCGCGCGGACTATAGCCAGCAACGCCGTTAAATCAATCGGACGCGTCCGGTCGCCCGAACACCGCCCTCACCTATGGGCTTGGCGCCCTTCACGCAATGCCCCTTGCGCTTTCTCCCACGACGCGGTTTAGGTAGCGCCGAGAACCGTAACGTTCGGTACGGCACGGGTCCATCAAGACATAGCGAAGGCGCTTGCCATGACCACCACAGCCCCCGCCCCGGACCAGACCCTCGCGACTCTCCTGCGAATCGCCGACGCGCTGGAGCGCATCGCGCCCGCGCCGCGCAAGGCGGCCGATCTCAAGGCCGCGGACGCCTTCGTCTGGCAGGCGGCGGGCTCCGAGCTCGTGCCGGTGCCGAAGGTCAACCGCGTGGCGCTCTCGCTGCTGCGCGGCGTCGACCGGGTGCGCGACACGCTGGCCGAGAACACCGAGCGCTTCGCCCGCGGCCTGCCGGCCAACAACGTGCTGCTCTGGGGCGCGCGCGGCATGGGCAAATCGTCGCTGGTCAAGGCCGTCCATGCCGACACCAACCAGCGCCTGGCCAAGGGCGAGCTGCCGCTGAAGCTGATCGAGATCCACCGCGAGGACATCGAGAGCCTGCCCGCACTGATGAGCATGCTGCGCGCCGACCCGCACCACGCCATCGTCTTCTGCGACGACTTGTCCTTCGACAGCGACGACACCTCCTACAAGTCGCTGAAGGCGGTGCTCGACGGCGGTGTCGAGGGCCGGCCGGACAATGTCGTGTTCTACGCCACCTCGAATCGCCGGCACCTGCTGCCGCGCGACATGATGGACAATGAGCGCTCGACCTCGATCAATCCGGGCGAGGCGATCGAGGAAAAGGTCTCGCTCTCGGACCGGTTCGGCCTCTGGCTCGGCTTCCACAAATGCAGCCAGGACGAATATCTCGAGATGATCGAGGGCTATGTCGGCCATTTCGGCCTGAAGGTGGCGCCGGAAGAGCTGCGCCGCGACGCGCTGGAATGGGCGACCACCCGCGGCTCCCGCTCCGGCCGCACCGCCTGGCAGTACATACAGGACCTCGCGGGTCGGATGGGAAAGAAGCTGGAGGGGTGAGCCCCTGAGCCGCGCCATCATTCTCGGGCGAAGCGAACACAAAAACGGGGCGGCCCTTCCTAGGGCCGCCCCGTTCCCTTTTCGGCCGGGAGGGTCTCGCGGGACCGGCCGAAACTGGACTTCTTGCCGCCGCTCGGCGGATCAGTTGTTGAGGTAGGGCGTCGGGTCGACCGGGGACGACCCCTTCCGCAGTTCGAAGTGAAGCTGCGGCGAGGAGACATTGCCGGTCTGGCCTGAATTCGCCACGACCTGGCCACGCTTGACCGTATCGCCGCGCTTCACCTTGAGCTCGCCGTTATGGGCGTAGGCGGAGACGTAGCCGTTGGGATGGCGGATCAGGACGAGGTTGCCGTAGCCCTTCAGCTCGCTGCCGGCATAGGCGACGGTGCCGCCTTCGGCCGCCTTGACCGGCGTGCCCTCGGGAACCGCGATGTTGATGCCCTCGTTGCCGCCCTTGCTGTAGCCGGAGATGACGCGGCCACGGGCCGGCCAGCGGAAATCGGCCTTGTCGGAGGAGGCAGCCGCCTCCTCTTCCTGCTTGGGAAGGCTGGCGGTGGTCTTGGGCTCAGGCGTGGCCTTGGGCTCGGCGACGGGCGCGGCCTTCGGAGCAACAGCCGGCTTCGGCTCGACGGCGGGCGCAGTCGCCGCCACGCCAGGCCTTGCCGGCTGCGTCGCAGGGGCGGAAGCAACCTTCACCGGCTGCTGGGCAGGCGCGGGCTTCGCTTCGGCGACCGGCTTGGCAGCCGGAGCGGCAGCGGCGCTCGCCTTGCGGGCATCGGCCTTCGCCTTGGCCTCGGCGGCGAAACGGGCGCGGGATTCGCGCATCGCCTGAGCGTCGGCGGCAGCCTTCGCCTTGGCTTCTTCGGCAGCGGCGGCCTTGGCCTCGGCGGCGGCCTGCACCCTCGTCTTCGCGTCGGCGACCGGCGCCGCCTGACGGGCAGGAGCCGGGCCCGCGACAAAGCGCGATGTCTCGGCACGGGCAGGAGCAGGGGCAGAAGCGATCGGCGCTGCAGCCGCGGCCCCGCCGGCATTGTAGACGGGGATCACGATGCGCGAGCCTGGCGCCACATTCGGGCCACCGAGACCATTGGCGGAGATGATCGCCGCGCGCGGCACGCCGTATCGCGACGAGATCATGTCGAGGCTCTCGCCCTGCGCGACGACGACGGGCGTACCGCCCTGGGCGGACCAGCCAGACGCATTGCCGGCGACGGCCTGCGGCGCGGGCCTGCTCAGAGCGACCGCAGATTGCGGCGGCGGCAGGGCCTGCGACTGCACGACCGGCGCGGCCGGGACCGGCTGCAGCGGCGCGCTGGCCACACGGCCGATCGAGCCGGTCGTGGCGGGATCGCGAGCCGGAGCCGACTGGGCAGTCCTGAAGGGGTTGTCGAAAGGCGTCTCGCTGAAGCGCAGCGTGTCGGACGAACAAGCGCTGACACCGACGGCAAGCAGGCCAACCGTCGACAAACGGCGAAGAACGCGGGGATGGAACGATCCGGCTTGACGCATGAAATGAGTACTCGCGAACGACGCAACTCGATAGTCCGCATTAGAATCCTGTTGAGCTTAATTATCGGTAAAGCGCGGTCGCGTTTCCGCGCTTGGCGCACGCCGGGTCCAAAGTTAACCTAAGGGAATGTGCCTCCTGACCCCAGCAGCGATCCTGATCGCGCTCGCCTGCCCGGCTCTCGTGGCCGAGCCGGCGCTGAAATTCATGCAAGGCACCTGGCGGGGCGACGGCCGCGTCGTCCTGATCGACACGGAGCGCATGCTGGGCAGCGTCGAACCCGACAAGCCTTTCCAGCGCGACACGCTGCTGCTGCGCAACATCGCCGGGCAGATGGTCGTCTTCGACATCGGCAACCGGCGCTATATCGGTCTGTTTGAACGCGGCGAGCTTCACCTGACCGGAGAAGGCATCAACGGGTCGGTGGTCCTGCGGCGGTAGAGCCTGCGCTAGAGCACGCGCCGATCCGGTTGATTCAACCCGATCGGATCCAGCTCTAAAGCGCGCGCGAGATGCCCGGGATGAGCGGCGGCAGGCGCAGCGCCGGCCCCGTGGTGTGGTCGAACTGCCCGTCGTCGAGCCGCGTGACCACGACACGCCGCGCCGCGCCCTCGACCCTGAGCGCGCCGACCAGCCGCCCGCCGGGCGCCAGCCGCATCAGCAGCGCCTCCGGCACGGAATGGGTGACGCCGTTGACGAGGATGCGCTCGAAGCGCCCCAGCGTCCGGTCCGGCTGGAAGCCGTCGGCATGGCGCAGGTCGACGGCCTGACCGAAACCGCTCGCGCCGACGCGCTCGTGCGCCGCCAGCGCCAGCGAACGGTAGCGTTCGAGCGAGACCACCTCCCCGCCCAGAGCCGCGAGCAGCGCCGAGACGTAGCCCGAGCCCGTCCCGACTTCGAGGACCCGCACGCCCTGCTGCATGTCGAGCGCGCCGAGCAGATTGGCGACGGTGTGCGGCGCCGTCATGGTCTGGCCGCAGGGCAGCGGCACCGAGACGTCCTCGCGCGCGAGATCGGCGAAGCGGGCGGGCGCGAAACGGTCCCGCGGCACCCGCTCCATGGCGCGCAGCAAGGCGAGGTCACGCACGCCGCGCGCGCGCAGCGACAGCAGGAAGGCGACGGTGCGCTCGCCCTCGCTGGCTGGCGCCTCTTCGCTCATGCCCCCTCCCGTAGTCCCGTCAGGTGAAGCGCCTCAGGCAAACACCTGCGCGAAGCGCGTCAGAGTCGGCTCATGGGTCAGGTCGAGTTCAAGCGGCGTGATCGAGATGCGGTTCTCGGCCATGGCCCGCAGGTCCGTGCCGTTGGCCGGCTCCTTGCCGCTGCGCTGGAAGGCGATCCAGTAATAGGGATTGCCGCGCCCGTCCTTGCGCGGCTCGAGCCGCACGAGCTCCTGGTCGCGCCGGCCCTGCACCGTCACGGAGACGCCCTGCACCTCGTTCGGCCCCACATTGGGGAAGTTGAGGTTGAAGAGGACGCCCTCGGGAATGCCCTCCTCCAGCAGCCGCCGGATGATGCCGGGCGCATGGTGCTCGGCGCAGTCCCAGCGCACCTGGTCGCGGTTGCCGGGCATGTAGGCCTGGCTGACTGCGATCGAGGGAATGCCGAGCAGCGTGCCCTCCATCGCCGCCGCGATAGTGCCGGAATAAGTCACGTCCTCCGCAACGTTCTGGCCGCGGTTGACGCCCGAGAGCACGAGGTCGGGCTTCGCTTCCGCCAGGATCGAGCGTACGGCCATGATCACGCAGTCGGTCGGCGTGCCGGCGACGGCGAAGCGCTTCTCGCTGATCTGGCGCAGGCGCAGCGGGTTCGACAGCGACAGCGAATGCGCCACCCCCGACTGGTCGCTTTCCGGCGCCACCACCCAGACGTCGTCGGAGAGCTGGAGCGCGATCCGCTCCAGCACCGTCAGCCCCTCGGCATGGATGCCGTCGTCATTCGTCACGAGGATCCGCATGCTCAGGCCGCCTTCTCGATCTTGGTCACGCCGCGCATATACGGCACCAGCACCTCCGGAACGGTGATCGAGCCGTCGGCGTTCTGGTAGTTCTCCATCACGGCGATCAGCGCGCGGCCGACAGCCGTGCCCGAGCCGTTGAGGGTGTGCACGAAGAACGGCCCCTTGCCGTCCTTCGTCTTGTAGCGGGCGTTCATGCGCCGCGCCTGGAAATCGCCGCAGACCGAGCAGGACGAAATCTCGCGATAGGTCTTCTGGCCGGGCAGCCAGACCTCGATGTCCCAGGTCTTCTGCGAGGCGAAGCCCATGTCACCGGTGCACAGCGTCATCACGCGATAATGCAGGTCGAGCTTCTTCAGCACGTTCTCGGCGCAGGCGAGCATGCGCTCATGCTCCTCGCGGGACTTCTCCGGCGCGGTGATAGAGACGAGCTCGACCTTCTCGAACTGGTGCTGGCGCAGCATGCCGCGGGTGTCGCGGCCGGCGGAACCAGCTTCCGAGCGGAAACAGGGGGTGAGCGCAGAGAATCGAAGCGGAAGCTCTTCCTCGGAGAGGATCGATTCGCGCGCGAGATTGGTCAGCGGCACCTCCGCGGTCGGGATCAGCCAGTGATCCTCGCCGGCACGGAACTGATCCTCGCGAAACTTCGGCAACTGCGCCGTGCCGAACATCGCATCGTCGCGCACCAGCAGCGGCGGGTTGACCTCGGTATAGCCGTGCTCCTCGGTGTGCGTATCGAGCATGAACTGCCCGAGCGCCCGCGAGAGCCGCGCGATCTGCTTCTCCAGCACGACGAAGCGCGAGCCGGACAGCTTGGCCGCCGTCTCGAAATCCATCTGGCCGAGTGTCTCGCCCAGCTCGAAATGCTCCTTGAGCTGGTTGAACCCGAAGAGCCGCCCGCCGGACTTCTCCGGTGCCTCGCCATGGACCGACTTCACGACATTGCCGTGCTCGTCGGCTCCATCGGGCACGTCGTTGAACGGCACGTTCGGAATGGCGGCCAGCGTCTCGTCGAGCGCGTCCTTGGCGGCCTTCTCCTCGGCCTCCAGAGCCGGCTGCTCTTCCTTCAGCGCCGCGACCTCGGCCTTGAGCTTGTCGGCGAGCGCGACATCCTTGGCGCCCATCGCCTTGCCGATCTCCTTGGAGAGGGCATTGCGGCGCTCCTGCGTGGCCTGGGCCTTTGCGATGGCGGAACGGCGCTTGTCGTCGAGCGCGAGCAGCGACGACGACAGCGGCTCCAGCCCACGTCGCGTCAACCCCTTGTCGAACGCCGCGGCGTTCTCGCGAATCCATCTGATGTCGTACATCGTCGTCTGGCCATGCATCGCTGCGGAATGCAGCGCAGCATGCTCTAGACCGGGATCGCGCGGGAGGGAACCACTTCTCGTGGCGTCGCGTACGGTTCTTCCGTCATGGTCGGGCTTGTCCCGACCATCCACGTCTTCGTCGAAGCCGTGCGGTGTTCAAGACGTGGATGCTCGCCACAAGGGCGAGCATGACGTCAGTGCCCTTACTCCGCAGCGTCTTCCGCCGCCTTCGCCGCTTCGCCCTTCTTTTCGACGCGACGCACCGAGAAGATCGAGAGCTCATAGAGCAGCAGCATCGGCACGGCCAGCATGAGCTGCGAGATCACATCCGGCGGGGTCAGCACCGCAGCCACCACGAAGACGAAGACGATCGCGTAGCGGCGCTTGTCCTTCAGGAACTGCGAATCGATGATGCCGGCCTGGCCGAGCAGGGTCAGGATCACCGGCAGCTGGAAGGCGATGCCGAAGGCGAAGATCAGCGTCATGATCAGCGCGAGATATTCGCTGACCTTCGGCAGAAGCGCGATGCCGGCCTGGCCGTCGGTCGCCTCCTGCTGCATGCCGATCGAGAACTGCATCAGCACCGGCATGGCGAAGAAGAAAACCATCGCCGCGCCCAGCAGGAAGAAGACCGGCGTCGCCACGAGATAGGGCGCGAACGCCTGCTTCTCGTTCTTGTAGAGGCCCGGCGCGACGAATTTGTAGATCTGCGTCGCGATCACCGGAAAGGCGAGGAAGCCCGCGCCGAAGGCCGCGATCTTGATCTGCGTGAACAGATACTCGAGCGGCGCCGTATAGATGAGCTGGACATTGGCGCCCGGCCCGGCCGCCCAGAGATAGGGCTGCACAAGGATATTGTAGATCTGCTTGGCCAGCGCGAAGCAGATGAAGAACATGACGAGGAAGGCGATCAGCGACTTGATCAGCCGCGAGCGCAGCTCGATCAGATGCTCCATCAGCGGAGCGCGTGAGGCCTCGATGTCGTCCTCGCCCTCGCGAGGATTGGCGACGCTCATGCCGAAGTCTCCTCGCCCGCGGTCTTGGCTGCCGTCTTGCGCTTGCGGGCAGGCTTGGGAGCCTCGGCAGCGGGCTCGGCCTCGACAGGCGCCTCAACCGGCTCGGCCGCCTTGGCGGCGCGCTTACGCGCCGGCTTGGCCGGGGCTGGCTCCTCGACGAGCGCGGCTGGCTCGGGCTCGGACAGCGGAGCCGCCTCCTCCGCCTTGGCCTTACGCGTGCGCTTCGGCTTCTCGGCGGGCTTCTCCGCCTCAGTGCCGATCTCGACCGGCGGCAAGGGCTCGGGAAGCGGCAGCGCGGCCAGCTTGGCCTCGGCCTCCTTCATCGCCTCGGCGCTGGCAGCATCCGTCTTGGCCGCGTCCTCCGACTTCGGAGCCTCGAACTCCTTGATCGGATCGATCGGCTTGAAGTCGTTGTTGAGCGCGCTCGACACCGATCCGCCGACATCCTCGACCTGCTTCTTCAGGTCGGCGAGCTCGGCTTCGCGCATCGCCTCGTTGAACTGTCCCTGGAATTCTGACGCCATGCGGCGGACCTTGCCGATCGCCTGACCGACCGTACGCAGGGCTTTGGGCAGGTCCTTCGGGCCGATCACGACGAGCGCGACCGCCCCGATCAGCACCATTTCGCTCCAGGCGATGTCGAACATCGACGGCTTGTCCTCTCAGCGCGCTCGTCGCTCGGCCGCTTCAGCCGAACGACAAGAATTCGCGCAAACTCAAGGTCCTGAGCATGCGGAGCATGCTCAGATCGGCGCGGTTCACGCGCCGGGGCATCAGGCCTTGTTCTCGGCCTTGGCCTGCGCCTGCGCAGCCGTGTTGCTGGCCTGCGTATGGTCGATCACCTTGGGATCGACATTGCCGGCAGCCGGCGTGGACTCATCGTCCTCGGCCATGCCCTTCTTGAACGATTTGATGCCCTTGGCGACATCGCCCATCAGTTCGGACACCTTGCCGCGCCCGAAGAGCAGCATCACGATGACGCCGACGACGATCCAGTGCCAAATGCTCACGCCACCCATGGCGAAACTCCTCCGAAATTGCCTCGACTAGGGGGAAATCCCCAACCCGATCCCTGCCCGGTCGATCACTCGGCGGCGGAACCTATTGATCTGCCGCCGGAAACACAAGGACTTCGTCGGACGGAATTTCGACGCCGACCTCGTCGCCCACTGAGATCTCGTCCGACAGCGCGGCCCGGACCGTCAGCGGCCTGTCGAAGCCCGCGACCGCCACCAGCAGGTGATCGACCTCCCCGAGGAAGCGCCGCGCCACGAGCCGGCCGGGCAGGTAGTATCCCTTCGGCACGATGCGCACCCGATGCGGGCGGATGCAAGCGACGGCTTCCGTCCCTTCTGCCAGCCCCGACGCTGCGAAGCGCCCGAAAGGCGTATCGACCGCCCCGCCGGAGATGCGCCCCTCGACCTCCGTAAGATCGCAGAAGAAGCGGGCAGCAAAGAGGCTGACGGGGTTGCGGTAGAGCTCCTCGCCCGTTCCGGTCTGGACGATGCGGCCGGCTTGCATCAGCACGATCCGATCCGCGATCCGCATCGCATCCTCGGGATCATGCGTGACGATGACCGAAGTCGCCCCGGTTTCCTCGAGCAGCGCGGCGGTTTCGTCGCGCACCACGTCGCGCAGCCGCCGGTCGAGATTGGAGAAGGGTTCGTCCATCAGCAGGATACCGGGGCGCGGCGCGATGGCCCGCGCCAGCGCGACACGCTGCTGCTCCCCGCCCGAGAGCATGTGCGGATAGGAGCCAGCCAGTTCGGCCAGGCCGACGCGCGCCAGCGCCTTCAGCGCTGTGGCCTCGGCCGCCGCTCCACCCTGCCCGCGCAGGCCGAAGCGGACGTTCTCGCTCAGCGTCATATGCGGAAAAAGCGCGTAGTCCTGGAAGACGAAACCGACGCCGCGATGCTCGGGCTCGACGAAGGCGCCAGGCGACGATACGTCGCGACCTTCGAGCAACACGCGGCCTTCGCTCGGCCTCTCGACGCCGGCGGCGAGCCTGAGCAGCGTCGTCTTGCCGCAGCCAGATTGGCCGAGCAGCGCCACGATTTCCCCCGGCTCGACCGAGAGCGAGACGTCGGACAGGGCCGTCACATCACCGAAGCGCTGTGTCACCCCCTCGAAACCCAGCGCCATCGGGATCGCCGCGCCGGCCGTGCCGCGCCGGCCCCAACCGAGCCAGCCGGCCTTGATCTCACTTCGTGCCAAACCTGTTCCACCTTTCACCAGCCGGGCGTCATCCCGGGCAAGCGAAGCGCAGACCCGGGATCCATCGCGGGACGCCTAGCTCTACGATGGGGCCCGGATCGGCGCCGCCAAGCGGCCTGTCCGGGATGACGTGGAGCAATCGGCGATGCCAACAGGCAACCCTCACTCCTGTTGCGGGCCGCCCTCGCCGTCGTCAAGCGGCGAGAACAGGTCGCCGAGCGGATCCTCGTCGTCGCGCAGACCGGGATCGTCGTCGGGCACGGGCACGGTGAGGTCCCGCGTCAGCCGGCCCTCGATGAAGCCCGCGCCCTTCAATTCATCGAGGCCCGGCAGGTCGTCGATGCGGTCGAGGCCGAAATGATCGAGGAAGCCCGGCGTCGTGCCATAGGTCACGGGCCGGCCCGGCGAGCGGCGCCGGCCGCGCAAACGCAGCCAACCCGCTTCCAGCAGGATGTCGAGCGTGCCTCTCGCCGTGGCGACGCCCCGGATCTCCTCGATCTCGGCGCGCGTCACCGGCTGGTGATAGGCAATGATCGCCAGCACCTCGAGCGCGGCGCGCGAGAGCTTGCGCGGCGGCTCGGCTTCGGCCGCGAGCAGATAGCCGAGGTCCGGCGCCGTGCGGAAGGCGAAGCCACCGGCGACCTGCCGCAGATTGACGCCTCGATAGGCATAAAACTCGGAGAGCCGCGCCAGCACCTGCTCCACATCGATGCCGGCCGGCACGGAGCGCCCCAGCGCCTCCGCCGACAGAGGCACCGCGGAGGCGAAGAGCAGCGCCTCGACGATGCGCAGCGCCCGAGCGAAGGCCTCGGCCCCGCCCCCGTCATCCTCCTCGATCGTCTCGGCCGTCGCGCCCGTCATCCCGCATCCCGCTTGGCGGCGAAGGGCAGCGCGGCCGGCCGCTCCGAACGGCGTCGCACATAGATCGGCGCGAACGGCTCGTCCTGACGCAGATCGAGCACCCCTTCCCGCGCCATCTCCAGCATGGCCGACAGCGCCGAGGCCTTGACCGTCGCCTTCATCTCCCGCGGCGGCAGGCCGTGCGAGGCCATGTAGCGGGTGAGGTAGCCGTCGATCTCGGTCCAGTCGCCGGCTTCCCCGACCAGCCGCTGCAGCGCCTCGCGCGCCTCGACCAGCGACCAGACGGCGCGATGGCCGACCGAGATGTGTCCCTGCACGCGCTTCTGCCGCTGATGCGCATAGGCTGCGAGCAGGTCGTAGAGCTCCGCCTCCCAGACCGGCCGCGCAGCGGCCGCGATCTCCTCCGGCGCGCCGCGCGCGAAGACATCCTGCCCCAGCCGCTCGCGGCCCGTCAGCTTCTGGGCGGCGGCGCGGATCGCTTCCAGCCGGCGCAGGCGCAGCGCCAGCGCCGCGGCGAGATCGGCCGCGCTCGGCTCCTCGCCCTTGGGCGGCTCAGGCAGGAGAAGGCGGGATTTGAGATAGGCGAGCCAGGCCGCCATGACGAGGTAGTCGGCGGCGAGTTCCAGCCGCAAAGCCCGCGCCTGCTCGACGAAGACGAGGTATTGCTCCGCCAGCGCAAGGATCGAGATGCGATGCAGATCGACCTTCTGCCGCCGCGCGAGGTCGAGCAACAGATCGAGCGGCCCTTCATAGCCATCGACATCGACGACGAGCGCGGGCTCTTCCGCGCCCCGGCCGGCGTCCTCCTCGAATGGCAGTTCGGCCGTCATGCTGGCCTTGGCCCTCGCCCTTCCATGCAATCACCGCCATGATCCAGGGCGACCGAAGGAAGACCCGAGAGGACGGCGGAAACTGCGATCAGCCCCGGTGACAGGTTCGGCTGTTCAGCCCGCCGGCGCAAGGGCGCCCGTGAGTTCCGCACGCGCGGCCTCGACGTCGAGAGGCTCGGGCTCATGGCGGATGCGGCCGAGCGCGGCGGCCGCGCGGCGCGCCCGCGCACCGGTCATCTCCGGCACTGCCCCCGCGATCGCGGCCATCTCCTCCATGATGCCGTGGCAATGCAGGATCACATCGACGCCGGCGCGGATCGCGGCCCGCGCCTTGGCCTCGAAGGAGCCGGACAGCGCCTTCATCGAGATGTCGTCGGTCATGATCAGCCCGTCGAAGCCGATCTCGCCGCGCATGATATCGCGCACGATCCGGCGCGAGACGGTGGCGGGGTTCTTCTTGTCGAGCGCGGTGAAGACGACATGCGCCGTCATGGCGAGCGGCATGTCGGCGAGGTGCCGGAACGGGCGGAAATCATGTGCCCTGAGCTCGTCGAGCGTCGCATCGACCACGGGCAGGTCGTGATGACTATCCGCTCGCGCCCGGCCATGGCCGGGCATGTGCTTGACGACCGGCAGGACGCCACCGGCGATCAGCCCTTCCGCCGCGGCTCTGCCGAGCCGCGCCACCTGGTCAGGATCATGGGCATAGGCGCGGTCACCGATCACGTCATGACTGCCGGCAACCGGCACGTCGAGCACCGGCAGGCAGTCGACATCGATCCCGACGGCCTTCAGGTCATGTGCCATCAGCCGCGCCGAAAGCCGGACGAGTTCGCGCTGGCGGACGGGGTCGTTGATGCCGAGAAAGGCGCGGGCCGGCGGGTATTTCGGCCAGTTCGGCGGCCCCATGCGCTGCACACGCCCGCCCTCCTGGTCGATCAGGATCGGCGCATGCCAACCGGCCGTCTCGCGCATCTCGGCGGCCAGCGCCGCAACCTGCTCGGGGGACTGCGTGTTGCGCCTGAAGAGGATGAACCCCCAGGGCCGCGCGTCGCGGAAGAAGGCGCGCTCATCGGGGGTGAGGCTCGTGCCGAGGCAGCCGGCGATGAAGGCGCGCGATGTCATGCCACCGGGTTAGGAAGCGGCGTGCCGGGCGTCAAGCGGTCCCGCGAAGGCTCGCGTGGCGGCGAAAAGAAAATGGGGCGGCCTTTGCGGGCCGCCCCTATCGTCTGTCTTGCGAAACGACGCTCGCAACGCCGCCTTACTTCATCTGCGCCGACATCTGGGCGTTGAACGCGTCGAAGGGCAGTTCGGCAATGCGGAACCAGAGCTGCTCCTTCTTCCAGTAAGGCAGGAAGGAATCGTAGAAGGTCTTGAAATTGGCGTTCGAGGCCGCGAGCTCGGCATACATGGCGTAAGCCTCCTTGAAGGCCGCCTGCATGACCTCCTGCGGGAAGGGCCGCAGTTCGGCGCCCGAACCCGCGAGACGCAGCATCGCGTCCGGGTTGCCGTGATCGTATTTCGCGAGGCAGAGCGCGTTGGCCTCGGAGCACGCCGCTTCGACGATCGCCCGGTAGGAAGCCGGCAGGGCGTTCCACTTTTCCAGGTTCACGAGGAAGCTGACATTCGCGTTCCCCTCCCAGAAACCGGGATAGTAGTAATACTTCGCGACGCGCTGGAAGCCGAGCTTCTCGTCGTCGAGGGGACCGGAGAACTCGACGGCATCGAGCGTGCCGCGCTCCAGCGCCGGGTAGATGTCGCCGCCCGCGATCTGCTGCGGCACGACGCCGAGCTTCGACATGATCGTCCCGCCCATGCCGGCGATGCGCATCTTGAGGCCCTTCAGGTCCTCGAGCGTCTTGATCTCCTTGCGGAACCAGCCGCCCATCTGCGCGCCGGTGTTGCCGGAGGGGATGGTGAAGATGTTGTAGCCCTTCATGAAGTTACGGCAGAGCTCGAGGCCGCCGCCCTGGTAGAGCCAAGCGTTCTGCTGGCGGGCGTTGAAGCCGAAGGGCAGCGAGGTCTCGAAGGCGAAGGCCGGGTCCTTGCCGATGTAGAAGCTCGACAGGGTGTGGCTGCATTCGACCGTGCCGTTCTGCACGGCATCGAGAGCCTGCAGGCCGGGGACGATCTCGCCCGGCGCGAAGACCTGGATCTGGAAGTTGTTGTCGGTCGCCTCGGCGACGCGCTTCGCGACCTGGGTCGAGAGGCCATAGAGCGTGTCGAGGCTCTTCGGATAGCTCGAGGTCAGGCGCCAGGACACCTTGGGCTGGGACTGGGCGATGGCGGGGGCGGCGATCACGGCGCTGCCGGCCGCGCCGGCGCCAGCAACCTTCACGAATTTACGGCGATCCATTCTGTGTCCTCCTGATCCAATGGCCGCGACCTTTGATGCGGCCCGATCTTGTTCTTGGCGCCCTGATCGCATGCGGATACCCGCCGGACAAGCCCCTAGGGAGCCCATTCGACAAGGCCGAAATGCAGAGCGGCGGCGCCCCTGCCGAGGCACCGCCGCTCATCCATTCGGTTCTATCGCTCTGGCGTTAGTTCTTGGCGATGAAGCACTGACCGCCGGCCGATTGCAGCCCCGTGCACATCGAGGTCGCATCCTCGCGGGAGTACGGGCCGACGCGAAGGCGGAACACGGTCTTGCCGCCAGCCAACTCGGTCTTGCGGATGATCGGCGCCTGGCCGTCGAGCTGCTGCGGATACTTGCGCTGCAGGGCGGCGAAGGTGGCGCGTGCCTCGGCCTCGCTGCCCGGCGCACCGAGCTGGACCACGAAATCTCCGGTGCCGGCGCGCACGGCGGCGGGCGGCGGCACGGCCGCAGCCGGCGGAGCGCTGGCCACGCGGGTCGGCGCCACGGGCGTGGTCGCGGCAGGCGGCGTCGTCGCCCGCTCCTGAACTTTCGCGGCGGCAGGCGGCAGGACCACGGGCGCCGGAGCCACGGCGGCCGTCTGCAGCGGAGCCGCAGCCGGGGCCGGAATCGCCCGGCTCGGAGCGGACCCGGTCGCAATGGGCTGATTGCTGTCGATCGCGACGGGGTTCTGCGCGGGCGTGCCGTCCGGGCGGATCGAGACGGTGCGGACGCGGCGCGGTTCGCCGAGACCCGGCACCGGCGGCATCGGCGTCAGGGCCGGCTCGGACGGGGTGATGCTGCGCTGAGGCTGGCTTGGCGCGGCCGCGAGCGCGGTGCCGACGCCGACTGAGGCCGCGGTCGACGCGCCCGCCGGAGCGACCGAGGCCGTTCCGGCATTGCCCGTGCCCGGACCGGCCATGACGACACGAGCCGGCGTCGAGCGCGCCATCTGCTGCAGGTCGACCGGCTGCTCCTCGCTGGCCACGACCTTGCTCTTGCCCTGCGGGGCTTCGGCGCTGCGCTCGTAGATCTGCTTGTTCTGGTTCGGGATCTCGGTCCCGCCGGGATTGACCGGCTCGACCTTGACCGGCCCGCGATCAGCCGCGATCACCGGCGGCTGGCCGTCCTTGGTTGCAGAACCGCCGCCACGCATCGTGAACGCCGCGCCGGCGCCGATCAGGCCGATGGCAATGACCGCCGCAGCAGCCCAGAGCCCCTTGCGCGAACGGCGCGGCTCCAGATCGGGCATTTCTTCTTCGTCCTCATGCCCGGCGGCCGGCGCATAGGGATAGGCGAGGTTCTCTTCGTAGCCGCCCGCAGCATAGTTGCCCGGCGCTGCATAGTTTCCAGGCGCGGCGTAGGAGGTCGTATTCCCGGGCGCATCGTAGGCATTACCAGGCGCCGCATAGGAGGTCGGCGCGACGAAAGCCGGCGGGGGAGCGTATCGCTCCATGTTCTCATCGAGATCGCGCGGCTGCGCGACCGGCTGCATCGGCGCCTGCCGCGCATGGGGCAGCGGCTCGGGCAGGTCGTAATCGTCATGACGTCCGACAGGCTCCGGAGCGGGGGCCGCCATCGGAACCGGAGCGACATCCGCAGGCCGCCGCGGATCCGTGCGGCGCAGCAGCGCCTCGAACTCATCGAGCGCATCGCGCAGCTCTTCCGGCGGCACGTTCTGCAGCGGCGGCGCAGCCGGCGCGGCAGCGGTCGGAACAGCCCGCAGCGGCACCGGCTCGAAGCTCGGCGCACTGCCGAAGCTCGGCTCCTGCCGCAGCGCCGGACGCTGGCCCTGCTGACGGCGCTCGCTGAAGATGTCCTTGAGCGGATCGTCCTGCCCGACGATGCGGGTCAACTCCGCAAGCGGGTCCGACGACGGACTCGGGCGCGACTCCTGGCCCGCCGCACGCAGCTGGCGCTCAAGCTCTTCGAGATCGAGCGCGAAACGGTTCCTAGCTGGCTCACTCATGGCACGATCCAATCCAGCACAAGCCGCCTCCTCCTATGGAAGATCGCGGGGCTCGCGCGGTCAACTGACCTTGTGCGCACTGGCGGCCAAAGGCCGTCAGCGCATCTCTTCCGGCGCCGCAACTCCGGCGACAGCCAGACCGGAAGCAAGAACGCTGCGCACCGCGTGCACGAACGCCAATCTCGCCAAGGTCGACTTTCGATCAGTTTGATTAACGAACCGTAATTGCGGCGAGTCTTTGCCCTTGTTCCACAAGGAGTGGAAAGCGCTCGCTAGTTCATGCACAAAAAATGCCACGCGGTGCGGTTCATGCGCTGCGGCAGCTGCTTCGATGACCCGCGGATAGGCCGCGAGCGACTTGATGATTCCTACCTCCGCCTCGTCCGTCAGGATCGAGAGATCGGCCTGCGCCAGCGCCGCCGGCGAGAGGTCGAGATCCGGGAAGGCCTCGCGCGCCTGCCGGAAGATCGAGGCGCAGCGGGCGTGGGCGTACTGGACGTAGAAGACCGGGTTGTCCTTCGACTGCTCGACCACCTTGGCAAGATCGAAGTCCAAGGTCGCGTCGTTCTTGCGGAAGATCATCATGAAGCGCACCGCATCGCGGCCAACTTCGTCGATCACTTCGCGCAATGTCACGAAATCGCCCGAGCGCTTCGACATGCGCACCTGCTCGCCATTGCGCAGCAGGCGGACGAGCTGGCAGAGCTTGACGTCGAGCGCCCCCTGCCCGTTCGTCACGGCCTTCACCGCGGCCTGCATGCGCTTGACGTAGCCGCCATGGTCGGCGCCCCAGACGTCGATCATCTCGGCGAAGCCGCGGGTGAACTTGGAGCGGTGATAGGCGATGTCGTTGGCGAAATAGGTGTAGCTTCCATCCGACTTCAGCAGCGGCCGGTCGACATCGTCTCCGAACTTGGTGGCGCGGAACAGCGTCTGCTCGCGATCCTCCCAGTCCTCGTCCTTCTGGCCCTTCGGCGGCGGAAGGCGGCCCTCATAGACGAGGTCGCGCGCGCGCAAATCCTCGATGGTCTGGTGCACGGCGTTGGAATTGCCGTCCCGCCCCTGCAGCGAGCGCTCCGAGAAGAAGAGCTCGTGGACGACGCCCAGCGCCGCGAGGTCGTCGCGGATCATCGCCATCATGCCGTCGATCGCGGCCTGCCGGACCAGCGGGAGCCAATCCCACTCGGCCTTCTCGCGCAGGGCGTCGCCATACTTCTCGGCAAGCGTTTTGCCGACCGAGACCAGGTAGTCGCCCGGATAGAGCCCCTCCGGGATCGCACCGATATCCTCGCCCAACGCCTCGCGGTAACGCAGGAAGGCGGAACGGGCGAGCACGTCGACCTGCGCGCCGGCGTCGTTGATGTAGTATTCGCGGGTGACGTCATGGCCTGCGAAGGCGAGCAGGCTCGCCAGCGCATCGCCGAACACCGCCCCGCGGCCATGGCCGACATGCATCGGGCCGGTCGGGTTGGCCGAGACATACTCGACATTGATCTTCGGCTCGGGTTTCGCCGGCCCGCGCCCATAGTCCAGCCCCGCCGCGATGGCGGATTTCAGCACGGCGGTGAACACCGCCGGCTGCAGCGTCAGGTTGATGAAACCAGGCCCCGCGATCTCTGCCTTGGCGATCTCGGGATCCTTGGAAAGCTCTTCGACCAGCAGCGTCGCCAGCGCGCGCGGATTCGTGCCGGCGTCCTTGGCCAGCACCATCGCCGCATTGATGGCGAGGTCGCCATGCGCCGGGTCCTTGGTCGGCTCGACCACGACGCGCGCGAGATTAAGGCCCGCCGGAAGCGCGCCTCGCTCGGCGAGGGCCGAGAGTGCGGTGTGAAGGCGGGCGGAATAGATCTCGAACAGGTTCATTGCGGCCACGATTGCGGATGGAAAACCGCCCGGCCCTATCGCAGCGAGGGGGTGGCGTCAAACAGGCGGCGGTGCTCGTCGAGCGCGTACCAGTCGGTCATGCCGGCGATATAGTCGGCGATGCGGCGCATCCGTCGGTGCTCGTCGAGCCCCTCGCAGCCCACCGCCCACTCCTCCGGCATCAGCTCCGGCTGCTCGCTGAAGCGCGCGAAGAGATCCCGCACCACCTGCGCCGCCCTCGTCCGGATCGGCACGATGCGGGGGTGGCGGTACATGCTCGGATAGAGGAAGCCCTTGATGTCGCGGTCCGCGGCCTCGATCGCGGCCGAGAAGGCCACGACCGGCGCCTGCGCCCGTCTGATGGCATCCGCATCGGCCGGCGCCAGCGCCGCCAGCCGCGCCTGCGCCTCCCCGATCACATCCTCGACGAAGCGCGTGATGACCCGTCGCACCAGCTCGTTGGCCTGTCGGGATCCGTCGAGCCCGGGGTGAAGGCGCTCGACCTCGTCGAGCAACCCCGCCAGGAAAGGAACCGCCCGCAGCTCCTCCGGGCCGAACAGCCCGGCCCTCAGCCCGTCATCGATGTCATGGGCGTTGTAGGCGATGTCGTCGGCCAGCGCCGCGGCCTGCGCCTCCGCCGAAGCATAGCTGTCGAGCCAGAGGTCCTGCTTGTCCTGATATTCGAGGATCGCGGCCGGGATACGCGTCTTGGCATAGCGCGCCGTCGGCCGGGCCTGATGGTCGGTCAGCGGGCCGTTGTGCTTGACCAGCCCCTCGAGCGTCTCCCAGCTCAGATTGAGCCCGTCGAAACCGGCATAGCGATGCTCCAGCCGCGTCACGATCCTGAGCGTCTGGGCATTGTGGTCGAAGCCGCCGAAGCCCGCCATGCATTCGTCGAGCGCGTCCTCGCCGGTATGGCCGAAGGGCGTGTGGCCGAGGTCATGCGCGAGCGCCAGCGCCTCCGCCAGATCCTCGTCGAGCCCTAGCGCACGGGCGAGCGCGCGCGCAATCTGCGCCACTTCGATCGTATGCGTCAGCCGCGTGCGGTAATGGTCGCCCTCATGCGAGACGAACACCTGTGTCTTGTGCTTGAGGCGCCGGAAGGCCGTCGAATGGATGATGCGGTCCCGGTCGCGCTGGAACTCGCCGCGCGTGGCCGAAACCGGCTCGGCGATCAACCGCCCGCGACTCAAGGACGAACGGCAGGCATAGGGCGCGCGCCAGCGCTCGCCGGGCTCGATACCGGCTGGCGGAAACGGAGTGGCTGGATTCTGCATGGCGGCCCCGCATACGCGCTCGGCTTGTAGAGGCGCTGCCGGGGCATTACCTTTCGGGGCAAGCAGGGTGCAAGGAGCATCTGATGACGACGACCGATATGACGGTCAATCAGCACGGCATCGCGGTGACCGCAAACGCCGCGAAACGGATTCTGTCGGTGATGGCGAAGGAGCCCCCCGGCTCGATGTTGCGCGTCAGCGTCTCGGGCGGCGGCTGTTCCGGCTTCCAATACGTCTTCGACGTCGACCGGGAAAAGGCCGCGGACGATCTCGTCATCGAACGCGACGGCGCCACCGTCCTGATCGACGAGACTTCGCTCGGGCTGCTGGAAGGCTCGACCATCGACTTTGTCGACGATCTGATCGGCCAGTCCTTCCGCATCACCAACCCGAACGCGACGAGTTCCTGCGGCTGCGGCACGTCGTTCGCGCTCTGAACCGGCCTCAGTTCCTGGCGGACGAAGCCTCACCACCGGCAAGTGCGACCTGCTCGAAGACACGCAGCAGGGCGTGGTCCAGCTTGCCCGAGGCCATCTGCGTCAGGGTCCCATAGGCTTCGATCGGCGTCATGGGGGCCTTGTAGCTCCGCCGCTCGATAAGCGCGGCATGGATGTCGCAGATCGTCACGATGCGCACGAGATCGGAGATCTGCGCGCCCCGCAGCCCGTGCGGATAGCCCGAGCCGTCGAGATATTCGTGATGCGAGAGCACCGCGTCGAGGATCCCGCCGGCGAAGCCGCCCTGCCGCATCAGCATCTCATGTCCGAATTCGGCATGGCGCCGCATGACGGCGCGCTCCTCGACCGCTAGCTCCCCCTCCTTCTTCAGGATCGCAAGGGGAATGCGCGCCTTGCCGATATCGTGCAGGATCGCAGCCGCGGTCAGCAATCCGCGGTCTTTCGCGGAGAAGCCAAGCGCCAGCCCGAAGGCCGCGGCAAGGCCGGACACCAGCAGGCAATGCTGGTAGGTCAGGTCGTCATGCCGCCGGACCAGCGACAGCCAGTCGCCCAGATCGCTCTCCTCGGTCGCACGGTTGATCGCTGTCACGCCAGTATCGATCGCGCCGAGCGGAAGCTGGCCGCCCGTGGCAGCTGCCGCCAGCAGATCCGCCATCGCGCCCGAAGCGGCGGAGACATCCCGCCGCAAATGCTGCGGAAGATGCGCCAGCTCGTCCGGAACGTCACGATCGTCGAGCATCTCCGCGAGCCTGGCCCGCATCAGCCCCGGAGGCATGTCGGCGGGCAGTGTGGCGGTCGCGCCGATTGCATTCGCCTGCACCGCGGCACGGGCGGAGGAGCCGCGCAGAACGCACAGATGTAGCCGGCCCTTGGCCTGGCTGGCCGCCAGAAGCTTGCGGGCGGCCAAAACCGATTCGCTGCAGGATAGATCGATATCGGTCAGGACGAGGCGCGAAGGCCGATGATGGAGCCCGGACGGACGCGTGATGTCCGCGACCGCGCAAGAACCCCAGAATGCCAGCACACGCTCGAGGGAGCGGCTGCGTTCGACCGAATCTGTGATGAGAAGCATGGCGCCCCTCGACTGCGAGAAGAGCCGCTTATAGCAGCTGCTTCTTGCTTCAAGGTGAACGCCGGCAAAGGAAGCGCCGGCGACTAAAGTCGGTCGGGCCGCTTCAGCACCGCAAATGCTGCGGCCCGATCAGTGAGACGAAATCGCCCCGCCGTCCTCAAGCCGGATCTCGGCTGCCATCAGCCCCTTGGGGCCGGGTCCGTAGCGCACCAGAACCGTTTGTCCCGGGATCAGCTCGACCAGCCCGTAGCGGCGCAGCGTCTCCATGTGGACGAAGATGTCCGGCGCGCCTTCACCCTTGGAGACGAAGCCAAAACCGCGCAGGCGGTTGAACCACTTCACCACCATGCGCTCCAGTCCGCTGGTCGGCGCAACCGAGACATTGGTGCGCGCCATCGGCATTTCGGAGGGATGGCGCCCGGCGGAGGTGTCGATCGACAGCACGCGGACGGCCTGCCGGCCCCGCGACTTCTCGATCGCCTCGAGCACGATGCGAGCGCCTTCCGCTATCGTATTGAATCCATCGCGCTTCAGGATGGTGACGTGGAGCAGGATGTCCTGGCCGCCCTCCTCCGGAACGACGAAGCCATAGCCCTTCGACACATCGAACCATTTGACGAAGCCGGCGATCTCGACAGGGATTTCCGACGCGTTGCTCGCCGGCCCGTCGAGCCTTACGACCCGATTGAGGGATTGGATGGGACCTATCGGTGGCCGCCCACTCTCACCGAATTCGTCGGACATGTGCCGCTCACCCCCAACGCAAACCTGATTCGTTTTGCCACGATAGCATCGCTGCGGATTCGGGATACAGCCCGGACGCGGTCGTCCACATCATCCACTGCCGGAGACATAGGAAAACCGGAACGCTGTCCCGGTTTTCTTTTGGCTGTGGCATAGAAGGATCACTGCCACGATCGGAGGCCGTTCCCGATGCCCGACATCGCAACTCTCGTGCTCTTTGTCGGAGCCGCTGCGGTCCTCACCGCCACACCCGGCCCGGACATGCTCCTGATCGCCTCACGCAGCCTGAGCCAGGGCCGCGCAGCCGGGTTTCTGACCTATGCCGGCATCGCGACGGGGAGTTACCTGCAATCCTTCGCCGCTGCCTTCGGGCTTTCACAGCTCTTCCTGTTGGTGCCCTGGGCCTATGACGCGCTGCGCTGGATCGGCGCCGCCTATCTCGCCTGGCTGGCCAGGACGACGCTGAGGGCTAAAACCCCGTTGCTGGCACCGGGCCATGTCCCGGCCCAGCCGCTGCGCCGCATCTTCCTTCAGGGCCTGTGGACGAACCTGCTCAACCCGAAGATGGCCGTGTTCATGCTGGCGCTGCTGCCGCAGTTCCTGAAGCCGGAGGCCGGTTCGATTGCGTTGCAGGTCATCGTCCTCGCGACGATTCTCAACCTGATGGGGCTTCTGACCAACGGCGCTGTGATCCTCGCCGCCAGCCGCATAGGGCACGCGCTCTCCAGCCGGCCGGCGCTGGCGCGGCTGCCGCAGAGGCTGATGGGCGCGGTCTTCGGCGGCCTGGCGCTGCGCCTCGCCTTCTCCGCACGCGACTAGCTCGCCCCGCTCACGACGCCAGCCGGGCCAGCGCGACACCGCTCTCGGCGCGGATGACGAGATCCGCGATCGGGTCGAGTTCGGTCGGCTCGCGGTTGAGGATCACGAGCTTCGCGCCCTGCCGCTTGGCGATGATCGGCAAAGTCGCCGCCGGGTAGACCACGAGCGAGGAGCCGATGACGAGGAAGAGGTCGCATTCCAGCGCCAGCTCCTGCGCCCGCATCATCTGCTGCTGTGGCATCGCCTGCCCGAAGGAAATCGTCGCCGACTTCACCGGCCCGGCGCACATGATGCAGGCCGGCGGCTCGCCGGTCGCCTCGAAGGTGGGGCGGATCGCAGCGAGCTCATGGCGCCAGCCGCAGCTGAGGCAGGTGGCGTAGGTGCCGTTGCCATGCAGCTCGATGACCTTGTCGTCCGGCACACCGGAGGCCTGGTGCAGCCCGTCGATATTCTGCGTCACGATGGCCGGGGAACGCCCCTCCGCCACGAGCCGCGCCACCGCACGATGGCCGATATTGGGCGCCGCGTCGCGATAATGGTCGTCCATCGTGAATTTCCGTCGCCACGCCTCGATGCGCGCCTCGCGGCTTTGCACGAACGCCTCGAAGGGGATCGGCTTGTTGACCATCCAGGGCGAACCCGGCGAGCGGAAATCCGGCACGCCCGACTCCGTCGAGATGCCGGCGCCGGTGAAGCTGACGATGCTGTCGGCCCGGTCCAGCATGGCATGAAACTCCGCGATGGCGTCCTCGGTCTCGTCCTGCATCGGCCCGTCCATCCCTTGATCTGGAAGCCTTCCAGATATGGACCTCGGTCATGACTCTTCCAAGCCGCAGCAACGCGTCCCAGGCAATTGACGGAAGGCGGCGCGCGCCGCAAAGCAGGACATCATGCTCGACGCCGCGCCCGCTCCGCTGAACCCCGATCTTCTCGACACCGGCACGCCGCCGATCCCGGAGGCGCAAGGCTGGGCGCGCGCCTATGACGGCCGCGTCGGGCCGCTGGTCGACCTGTCTCAGGCGGTTCCCGGCGCGCCGCCGCCGCAGGCGCTGCTGGACAAGCTCAGCGAAGCCGCAGCCGACCCGGCCAGCACCCGCTACGGCGCCATCACCGGCGATGCCGCCCTGCGCGAGGCCTATGCCGCCGAGACTTCGCGGATCTACGGCACCGCCTTCAAGCCTGGCGAGATCGCCGTCACCTCGGGCTGCAACCAGGCCTATGTCATGACGATGATGGCGCTGGCCCAGGCCGGCGACAACGTGCTGCTGCCGACGCCCTGGTACTTCAACCACGAGATGACGCTAACGATGCTGGGCATCGAGGCGCGCGCCCTGCCCTGCGCGCCGGAGGCCGGCTTCGTGCCGGACGTCTCCAACGCCGAGCCGCTGATCGACGCGCGCACGCGAGCGATCGTACTGGTCACGCCCAACAACCCGACCGGCGCGGTCTATCCGCCGGAGACCATCGCCGCCTTCGCCGCGCTCTGCGCCCAGCGCGGGATCTGGCTCGTGCTCGACGAAACCTATCGCGACTTCCTGCCCGCCGGAACGAGCAGGCCGCATGAAGTCTTCGCGACAACCCGCTGGCAGGATTCGGTCATCGGCCTCTACAGCTTCTCCAAGGCCTATGCCGTTCCGGGCTGGCGGCTCGGCGTGATCACGGCTGGCGAGCCCGCCATCGCCGAGATCAGCAAGGTCCTTGACTGCGTCCAGATCAGCCCCGTTCGCGCCGGACAGGCCGCGGTGACCTGGGGCATCGACGGCATCCGCGACTGGCGCGAGCGCAACCGCGCCGAAATCAATGCCCGCGCCGACCTCTTCCGGGAAACGATGGCACCGCTGAATGGCTGGCGCGTGCTCTCGGCCGGCGCCTATTTCGCCTATGTGGCGCATCCGTTCACCGGGGTGCCGGCGGCCGAGGTGGCGCGCCGGCTGGTCGAGGAGCGCGGCGTGCTCGCCCTGCCCGGCCCCTATTTCGGACCCGGGCAGGAGAACCACCTGCGCATCGCCATCGCCAACGTCGCCGCCGACCGGATCGGCCTGCTCGGCGAGCGGCTGAGAGGCTTCTCGCTTTGAACGGCCCTCAGCGGAACAGCGCCGCGTAACGCCCCCGATAAGCCCAAACCAGCATAAGCCCCAGCACGACGAGGATGATCGCCACCGGCAGGCCCTGCGGGTTCAGCACGAGGTGGAAGAACACGATCACCGTCATGACCGGCGCGATCAGCGCCAGCCCGAAGGCCGGCGCGACATTGGCGAGCAGGCTGAGCGCGCCCGTCAGGTTGACGACCTTGAGCAGCGGCCAGACGAAGGAGCTCTGCAGCGCGGCCTCGAAAGCAAGCCCCTGCGCGCTGGTCGGCGGATGGATCAGGTGGTTTCCGGTCGCCATCCACCAAAAGCCGTCAACGGCGCTGACGAGGAAGAGCAACCCGAGCAGGACGCGCGGGACAGTGACGAGAAGAACGTTTTTCATCTGAATTCCAGCCGAAAGGAGAGAGGCCGGTTCGCTCGCTGCGGCTCCGGCCCAACCTTGGTCGCCACGATGATCGATCGGGTTCAACAGATGAAGGGAAATTGGCTCGCTATCCACGGCTCGCCTGTCGTTGCGGCACCTTCCGCACGGTTCATGTCGACGCTGGCTCGATTTCAGGCCGCCCACGCTCTTGTGACGTGCCAACGGCCGAATTCCATGGCTTGAGGACAGGATCGCATTCCCACCCTTTCAGACAGTCTCGAACGATGCGCCCTGCCCTGACCCGCCGCACTCTGCTTCAACTGGCAGGCGCCTCCTCGCTGGCGACGGCGGCCGCCTTCGCCGCCCGGGCCGAGGGCGGGCCGGTCGCGGCGCCGGCCCCGGGGCCGGGCTTCGCCAGCCGGACGCCGATCCGCATCGGTGCCGCCGCGCTCAAGGTGCGCGATATCGAGCGCGTGACGGGCTACTACCGCGACGTGCTCGGCCTTTCCGTGCTGGCGCGCGGCTCCGCCTCCGTCACGCTCGGCACCGCCGAGGGCGCGTTGCTCACGCTGGAGCCGAAGCCCGGCGCCGCGATCGAGCCTCCGACGGCGGCCGGGCTGTTCCACATCGCCTTTCTGATGCCGAGCCGGCAGGATCTGGCGCGCTGGCTCGTCCATGTCGCGCGCAACCAGACACCGTTGACCGGCTTCGCCGACCACAGCGTCAGCGAGGCGGTCTACCTGAACGATCCGGAAGGCAACGGCATCGAGGTCTATGCCGATCGCCCGGCCGAGCGCTGGCGCTGGGAGGGCGGCCGCGTCGTAATGGGCACGCATCGGCTCGACATCGACGACATCCTGTCGCTGACCGACACGCAGGCGAGCAATTATGCCAAGGCGCCGGACGGCCTGCGCATCGGGCACGTCCATCTGCGCGTCGGCGATGTCGATGCGGGCGACCGCTTCTATCGCGACCTGCTCGGGCTGGCATCGACCAGCCGGCGCGATACGGCGAGCTTCCTGTCATCCGGCGGATATCACCACCATCTCGCCATGAACACCTGGAACAGCGCCGGCGCCGGCCGCCGCGACGAGGGCAGCACCGGGCTTTCCTGGTTCACGCTGATGACGGAAAAGCCCGAGCTGATGGCCGCCCAGGCCGAACGCCTCGCCGCGGCGGGCGCCGCGACGACGCCCTTTTCCGGCGGGTTCGAGAGCGCCGACCCCTGGGGCACGCGCGTCAGGCTGCTGCAGGGCTGAACGCGCCCTGCCTGCGGCTCACATCGTGGCGCCGATCTGCCAGGGCACGTATTCGGCATCGCCATAGCCGAGCTGTTCGGACTTCGTCCGCTCGCCCGAGGCGACCTTCAGGACTTTCTCGAAGATCTCGCGGCCCTTCTGCTCCAGCGAGACGCCGTCGAGCACGTCGCCGCAATTGATGTCCATGTCGTCGATCATCTTCTCGTAGATCGGCGTATTGGTCGCGAGCTTGAAGGACGGCGTGGGCTTGCAGCCATAGGCAGAGCCGCGGCCCGTCGTGAAGGCGAGGATATTGGCGCCGCCGGCCACCTGCCCCGTCGCCGCGACAGGATCGTAGCCGGGCGTGTCCATATAGACGAAGCCCTTCTCCTTCACCGGCTCGGCATAATGATAGACGGCGGAGAGCGTCTTGGTGCCGCCCTTGGCGGCCGCGCCCAGCGACTTCTCGAGGATGGTGGTCAGCCCGCCCGCCTTGTTGCCCGGCGAGGGGTTGTTGTTCATGTCCATCCGGGCGCGCTCGGTATAGTCCTCCCACCACTTGATGATGCCGACGAGCTTTTCGCCGACCTCGCGCGTCGCCGCGCGGCGGGTCAGCAGATGCTCGGCGCCATAGATCTCGGGCGTCTCGGACAGGATCGCGGTGCCGCCATGCTCGACGAGGATGTCGACGGCAGCGCCCAGCGCCGGGTTGGCGGTGATGCCGGAATAGCCGTCCGAGCCGCCGCACTGGAGCGCAAGCATCAGCTCGGAAGCCGGCACGGTCTCGCGCACCGCCTTGTTGGCGATCGGCAGCATCACCTTGAGCGCATCGATGCCGGCGGCGACCGCCTTCTTCGTCCCGCCCGTCTCCTGGATGGTCAGCGTGCGGAAGACATCGCTCTCGGTGACGCCGTAGGCTTCCTTCATGCGGCTGATCTGGAAGCCCTCGCAACCGAGACCCACGACGAGGACCGCCGCCATGTTCGGGTTGCAGGCATAGCCCCAGGTGGTGCGCTTCAGCACCTCGAAGCTTTCGCCATTGTAGTCGATGCCGCAGCCGGTGCCGTGCGTCAGCGCGATGACCCCGTCGACATTGGGATAGTCGGCGAGCAGGCCGGAGCGCTTCACCTCCTCAGCCATGAAGCGCGCGGCGGAGGCCGAGCAGTTCACCGAGGTCAGGATGCCGACATAGTTGCGCGTGCCGGCCTTGCCGTTGGCGCGACGGAAGCCTTCGAAGGTCGCCTGCTGCTCGATCGGCAGGACGAATTCCGGTTTCGCCTCGGCGGCATAGGCATAGTCGCGGTCGAAGGAATGGAAGCCGGTATTGTGCTCATGCACCCAATCGCCGGGCAGGATCTCGGCCGTGGCGAAGCCGATGATCTGGCCGAATTTGCGGATCGGCTGGTCCTTGGCGATCGGCACGATCGCCATCTTGTGCCCGCGCGGAATCCGTTTCAGCGCCTCGACGCCTGCGGCCGTGACGCCGAGATCGACCGGATCGACGGCGACGACGACATTGTCGGCAGCGTTGAGCTTGAGCGTGCGGGGCGGCGCGGACTTGTCGAGCATGGCTTGAACCGGAAAACCTCTTGGCCGCGTGGAAAGCGAGCGAGGCTAAGAGATGCGCCCAATCGCTCCGGTTTTCAATCGGTTCAAACCACTGACCGGCATGCGTCGATGCCAGCGCGCACGAAAAAGCCCGACCTCACGGCCGGGCTTCCTGCATATCGAACTGTCGGGCAGTGGCCGCCATGTGGCGGCCCGGCCCTATCGCCTCACTTGGCGGCCGGAACGGCCTTGGAGACGATGCCTTCGAACGGCTTGTAGGCGTCCTTGGCGAGAGCGGTGTAGAGCTCGCCCATCTTGGTGAGCTGGGCGACGGCGCCCTCGAACGAGGTCTTGACGTAGTCGGCCTGGACCTCGAGGGCCTTGTCGAAGGTCTTCACGCCAGCAAGCTTCTCGAGAGCGGCGGTGCCGGCCTCGAAGGACTTCTTGGCATAATCGGTGGCCTCGACAGCGATGGTCTGCACGCCCTTGGAGGTGGCGCCGAAGGCCTTCAGGGCCGCATCGACGTTGTCTTTGGAGGCCTTCTGGATCGTCTCGAACTGCTGGATCATTGGTCGTCTCCCTGGCACCCTATCGTGCCGCCTTTGGTGAGGAGCCTGGAAGGCCCGCTATATCGCCCCAAGGTCGTAGATAGAGATCATCACTGGGGTCTGGCGCCATATTGTGCAATGCAGCATAAAAGTCAAGCGCGACGCTGCAATGCACCAGACGCATATCGTCTCAAACGCAACCAATCAAGTTTTAACGGCTCCGTAACCGCATCCTCCTAACCTCCCTCACTGTGTCCCGCGCGCCACGTTGAGCCGGCCGCGGCACGGAAGGGTTCAAGTCGAGTTTTTCGAGGCGGTTCATGGTTGGTTGCGTTGGGTTTCGGAGGCCGCGTGTGCGGGCTCTCCTGGGGCTAATCGGAGTCGTCGCGGTTGCGGCTACGATGGCCGCTTCCCCCGCCGAGGCGCGCAAGCTTCGCCGGCATGGCGGAGGCGGCGGCTATACGCCGCCCTATGCCGCAATGGTCGTGGACGTGAAGAGCGGCCGCACCCTGCATGCGGTGAACGAGGATGCTCCGCGCATCCCCGCCTCTCTGACAAAGGTCATGACGCTCTACATGCTCTTCGAGCAGATGGAGCGCGGCCGCTTCTCCATGGACTCCGAGATGCGGGTCTCAGCCTATGCCGCCTCGCAGCCGCCGACCAAGCTCGGCCTGCGCGCCGGCTCGACCGTCGCGGTCGACGACGCGATCCGCAGCATGATCACGCTTTCGGCCAATGACGTCTCCGTCGTCGTGGCGGAAAACATCGCCGGTTCCGAAGAGGCCTTCGCCGAGCAGATGACGCGCAGGGCGCGCTCCCTCGGCATGAGCCAGACGCGCTTCTACAATCCGCACGGCCTGCCGCATTCCCCTCCGAACCTGACGACGGCGCGAGATCTCACGATCCTCGCCCGCGCGATCCAGGAGCGCTTCCCGAAGTACTTCGCGCTCTTCTCGACCCGCTCCTTCCAGTACGGCAGCCGCACCATCCGCGGCCATAACCGGCTGCTCGGCAAGGTCGAGGGCGTCGACGGCATCAAGACCGGCTATACCCGCGCCTCCGGCTTCAACCTGATGACCTCGGCCAAGTCCGACGGCCGGCAGATCGTCTCCATCGTGCTCGGCGGCCGCTCCGGCGCCTCCCGCGACAAGATCATGACCGATCTCGTGCTGGCGAGCCTGCCGCGCGCCGCGACCAGCGGCCGTTCCTCGGTGATGGTCGCCAACAGCCAGGATCGCGACGAGGAACGTCCGCGTCCAGAAGAGCGTCCGCGCCTGGAAGAACGCGCCCGCCCGGCTGCCGTCGCCGCAGCCGAGCCCGCCCCGATCCCGGTGCCGCGCCCCGAGGCGCTGGCCGAGGCGCCGCTGCCGCCGGCAGCCGCCCGCGCCTACGCACCGGCGCCGATGCCGACGACAACTCCGATCGCGCCGCCGCGCCCGATCGCCGGCGCCGGCCATCCGGTTTCGCTCTCCGGCATGCGCCCCGTCGCCGCCACCACGACCCCGTCCGCCATGCGCTGGTCGATCGGCGCGCAGCCGGCCGACGCCAAGGTGCTGCGCCCGCCGGTGAACGTCGACACCACCTCCTCCATCGCGAGAGCGCCCGAACCAGTTGAAGCTCCCGTCAAGCTCGCGGAAGCGAAGGTCATCGAAGCCAAGCTCGAGACTCCGGCCGCGACCAGCATCGAGCGCAAGGCCGAGGCCGCCCGCGCTCAGGCTCCCGAGCCGGCGCCGGCCATGTCGCACCAGGCCGCCGTCGTCGCCTCCGGCAAATGGGTGATCCAGCTCGGCGCGACCGACGACGAGGGCAAGGCCAAGGAAATCCTGGCCCGCGCCCGTGCCAAGGCTTCCGGCCCGCTCGCCAGCGCCTCCCCCTTCACCGAGAAGGTCGAGAAGGGTGGTTCCACCCTCTTCCGCGCCCGCTTCGCCGGCTTCGACGACTCGAAGGACGCGCAGAACGCCTGCGCCCAGCTGAAGCGCGGCGGCTTCTCCTGCTTCGCCACCCGTAGCTGATCCACCAGGGAAGGAGTTCACGCATGTCGCAGAGCCAGTTCCCCGGCGCTTCGCTAACGCTTCACAAGAACGTCCTTGGCCTGGTTGACGCGAGCGGCAAGACCGCTGGTGCCTCCGGCATCCGGATGGATCCGCTTCATCAGGGTTCGGTGGGCCTCGCGGACCGCGTCCTCGCTCGCCCCCGATTGAAGCCCCAGGATCTCGTAGGCCTCCTGCTGCGTCATCGCGCCCGTGCCCGGCGCGCCGCGCTGCCTCGCGTCACCATCACGATGAGCGTCTTCACGCCAGCCGGGCGACCGGCGGTCGAGATATGCCTCTAGCAGGCGGGCTCCGTCAGGATCCCGCCCCAGGCATTCGCGCATGAGCAGGCCGAGCTCGGCCATGCTCAGGCCGTCGAGCTCCCGCCCGGCATAGCTGCCTGCCTTGACCCGGCCCAACATGGCGCCGCTGTCATGGTCGAGCGTCATCTCCAGCAGCGCGGACTCGACCTTCGAACTCGCCCCCGGCGTCGGCCCGGAACTGTCGGCCCAGGGGAAGCGGATGCCGCCCGGCCCGGTCGCGCTCCAGCCGAGCAGCCAGGCGCCGATGCCGCCGAGGAAGATCGCCATGTCGAGGCGCCCGCGCACCATCAGGAGCCCGGCAACGCCAAGCGAGGCGACGCCGCCGACCGTCTTCGCCAGCCGGGCCAGCGCTTTCGGATTTGCACCGGCGAAGAGCTTCGCCAGCCACCAGATCAGGATCAACACGGCAACGCCGTAGAGCAGGGCCACTATCGTCCTCCGTCCATGGCGGCAATCAGTCCCTTGACCGCCGGGCTGGCCCCAGCCAGCCGCAACATCGCCTCGCGCCCGCCGGCCGCATAGGCCGCCGCCCCGCGCAGCAGCTCCAGCAACGAGGCCGGCGCGTTGACGTCGAAGCGCGCATGCGCCCCGCCGGTCAGCCGCGCGATCGTCGCGAAGGCGGCGCTCGCCGCCGGGTCGTGCCCCTCCTGGAAGACGAAGCCCCGGATGCCGCGCAGCCCCAGCTCGCCCGCCAGAGCGCTGAGCGCATCGACATCCTCCTCCATCGCATCGCCGACGAAGACGAAGGCGCGGATCGGCACGGACTTCGCCTCATCGCGGACATGGCGCAACACACGCGAGATCTGTGTCTGCCCGCCCTCGCAGGCGATCCTGCGCATCAGCCCGGTCAACCGCTCGGGCTCGCCGACCCAGCCGGAGGCGCGGCATTCGCCGATGCCCCGAAAGTAGACCAGCTGGACCGCGAGCCCGCCGCTCGCACCGCCGGTCTGCCCCGCGACGTCGAACATGCGCGCCTGCAGCGTGCAGGCCAGATCCCATGTCGGCTGGCGGCTCATCGTGGCGTCGAGCGCGAAGACGAGCCGGCCCGCCCGCCCCGTCGCCAATGGCGCAAGCCGCTTCGCCGCGCCGAGGAAGCGGTCGATCTCGCCCGGCTGCGAAGGCCCGGCCGGCACATTGGCGGCGGCCTTGTCCACGGCCCGGTCGTTCTTCTCGCTCATCGCCCCTTATGGTCCGGCTGAATCATTCGCTGCTCCCTGATATTGGCCATCGCGGCCGCATTTGCTACCCGTCCGCCAAATGGAGGAAGCGAGAGTGGCCGGCATCACCATATTCGAGTCAGTCGCCGCGATGCGCGCGGCCGTCGCCGGCTGGCATGCCGCCGGCGAGAAGGTTGCCCTGGTGCCGACCATGGGCGCGCTGCACGAGGGGCATATCGCGCTGGTCACTGAAGCGCAGCGCCATGCGCAGCGCGTCATCGTCTCGATCTTCGTCAACCCGACGCAGTTCGCCCCGCATGAGGACTTCAAGAAGTACCCGCGCACCTTCGACGACGACTGCGCCAAGCTACTCGCCGCGAAGGCGGACGCCGTGTTCTTCCCGCCGGTCGAGGAGATGTATCCCGCCGGCTTCGCCACCCGCGTGCTGCTGCTCGGCCCGGCTGCGGTCGGACTCGAGGATCGCTTCCGCCCGACGCATTTCGAAGGCGTGGCAACGATCTGCTGCAAACTCTTCACGCAGAGCCGCGCCGACTACGCCGTCTTCGGCGAGAAGGACTACCAGCAGCTCAAGGTCGTGACCCGCATGGCCGCCGATCTCGACCTCGGCATCACCATCGTCCCGCTGGCCACGCTGCGCGAGACGGACGGCCTCGCCATGTCCTCCCGCAACCGCTACCTCGCGGCCGAGCATCGCGCGCTCGCCCCGGTGCTTCACAGCGTGATGCAGGACCTCGCCACGAAGCTGCGCAACCGCGACGACCTGTTCAAGGCTGTCGCGGATGCCCAGAACGCCATCATCACCGCGGGCTTCGAACTCGACTATCTGGAAGCTCGCCATGCCGAGACGCTGGCGCAGGTCACCTCGCTTGCCGACGGGCCGATCCGCCTGCTGCTGGCGGCCCGCATCGGCGCCACGCGACTGATCGACAACATCCCGGTTTGAGAGAGCGTCGTTCTCGGGCTTGACCCGAGAATCTCGTAACGGGAGGCGCTGGTTTCCGAGACGGTCGGGTCAAGCCCGACCGTGATGTGGAGTCAGAGAAGCCCCAGCCCCGCCAGCTCCCGCCGCATCTCCTCCGGCATCTCGCCGAGGTCGCCGCCGTGTTCCGCGAGGTCGCGCGGGGCGTCCTTGGCCTGAAGGTAGCGCCAGCCCTGGAACGGCCGGAAGGGGCGTGGCTCGACCGGGACCACGACCGGATCCATCACGAGATGGCAGCGGCCGATGCCGTCGGCATCGGTGAAGGGGCGGATGTCGGTCAGCTTCTGGCGCGCCGAGATCTGGCCCTTGATCACCCAGTAGAGCGAGCCGCCGTCGAGGATCTCCTCGACCTTCTTAGGCACCATGCGAGTCGTATGCGTCTGCTCCTCCGGCCGGCCGGAGCGACGACGCAGCAGCATGTTCTCCTCGATCCACTCTTCGAGATCGGTGATCGATTCCGCGCCGACGCAGAGCTTCAGCAGGTGCAGGGTCATGGCGCGGAACCTAATCCTCCCCACCGAGCCCGACCAGAGGCTGTTGGTGTTCTCCACAAGGCCACCGCCATGACGGCGCCGCCCCGGCAGGTTAGAACGTCTCGGCAGCTACGGAGGATCTCATGCGCGGATTGGCAGGCAAGGTTGTTCTCGTCACCGGTTCCTCGACGGGCATCGGCCGGGCGATGGCGGAGCGGCTGGTCGCGGAGGGCGCGAAGGTCATGATCCATGGCCGCGATCCGGTCGAGGTCGACGCCACCGTCACCCATCTCGGACTCGCGGCGAAGGGCACGACCGGCGATCTCGCCGAGCCGGACACGGCGCAGGCCATCGTCGACGCCGCGCTCGCCGGTTTCGGCCGCATCGACGGGCTGGTCAACAATGCCGGCATCTATCCACGCGGCATCCTGGGCGAGACGACCGCGGCCTTCTTCGACCACATGTTCGCGATCAACACCCGCGCACCGCTGCTCTGCGCCGAGGCCGCGATCCGCGCCTTCCGCGCGCAGAAATCCGGCGGCGCGATCGTCACGGTCGGCTCGATCAACGCCTATTGCGGCCTGTCGAACCTCACCGTCTATTCGATGTCGAAGGGTGCGCTGATGACGATGACGCGCAATCTCGCCAACACGCTCGGCCCCGAGCGCATCCGCGCCAACCAACTCAATGTCGGCTGGACCTGGACCGCAAATGAGGACGCGACCCAGCAGCGCGAAGGCCAGAAGCCGGGCTGGCAAAACGATGTGCCGCTCAGGCATGCCCCCACCGGCCGGATCATGCAGCCGGAGGAGATCGCGGCGCACACGGCCTTTTGGCTCTCGGACGACAGCGCCCCGGTCTCGGGCCAGATCTACGAGGCCGAACAGTTCCCGATCATCGGGCGGGGCTGAGACACGCCACTTTTGATGCAGAGGTGCAGCAGGAGCGGCCAAGCTTCTGCCGGCGCGTCGAAAGCTCGATTGACGTTCGCAGGCGCAGCATTAGGGTGAAACCTGACCAAACGTCAGGAAAGATTGGCTTCGCTATGCGTCCCCTGCTTCTCGCCGCCGCTGCAGCGGCTCTCGTCTCCGCCTCCGCCCATGCCGCCGAAAAGCCGGTCTCGAAGACGGAGCTTCAGAAGCTCATCACCGGCAAAACCGTGACGTCCGGCAATGCCTATCTCCGTTACGGCGCCGATGGCCGCTACACCTACAACAACGGCAATTTCGGCAATTACCGCGTCGAGAACGGCCGAATCTGCGTCAATTTCGACGCCGGCGGCTCGCGCTGCGACAGCATCGTCTCGGATGGCAGCCAATACTTCCTGGTCAATCAGCAGGGCCGGCGCTTCTCGTTCAAGCCCTGATCGCGGCTACTCCCCCAGCACCACGACCTTCGCGCCTTCGGCGACCTGCATGCCGGGCTCGCCGGCGACTTCGCTGACCGTGCCGTCGCGCGGGGCGGTCAGCACATGCTCCATCTTCATCGCCTCGACGATGGCCAGCCGCTGGCCCTTGGTCACGATCTCGCCCGGCGCGACGAAGACGGCGACGAGCTTGCCGTGCATTGGCGCCTTGATCACGCCGCCCGCGCCCGCCGCCGCATCGAGATCGACGCTGAAGGGGTCGAAGAGCGAGACGGCGGTCTGCCGGCCGCGGTGCAGCGCGAACCAAGTGCCGCCCTCGCCCTCGGCCAGCGCGACCTCATGCTCGCCCTCGCCAATCTCGTGGCCCGGCAGGGTGACGCGCGCATCGGCGCCATGCCATTCGATCCGCGCCTCTACCCGCTCACCATCGACGAGCAGCGGCAGCCCGAGCGGCTGGCGCGGCATCAGCGAAAAGGAATCGGGGTTCATCCAGGGCGAGCGCGTCTCGCTTTCGGTTCGGCCTGCGCACTCGACGATGCCGGTCGACTGCCGCTCCTCCTCCAGCTGCAGCGCAGCCGCCGCAACGGCCGCCGCATCGAGCGGCTGCGGCTCGGCGCCCAGTGCCGTGATGTTACGCTCGATGAAGCCGGTGTCGAAGGGCCCGTCTCGGAAGCCCTGCGCCTCCGTCAGCTTCTTCAGGAATGCGAGATTGGTGCGCGGCCCAGCGACGATGGTTTCGCCCAGCGCGGCGCCCAGCCGGTCGAGCGCCTCGTCGCGCGTCGCGCCATGGGCGATCACCTTGGCGATCATCGGATCGTAGAAGGGGGTCACCGTGTCGCCCGCCTCGACGCCGGTGTCGATGCGGATGCCTTCGCCATGCGGGAAGCTCAGCGCCCAGAGCTTGCCCGTCGAGGGCAGGAAGCCTTTCTCAGGATCCTCGGCATAGAGCCGCGCCTCAACGGCATGGCCGTTGGCCTTGACGCCCTCCTGCGTAAAACCGAGTGGTTCGCCCGCCGCGACCTTGAGCTGCAGCTCGACGAGATCGAGCCCGGTGATCGCCTCCGTCACGGGGTGCTCGACTTGCAGCCGGGTGTTCATCTCCATGAAATAGAAGCGGTCGGCACGCAGGCCCTCGCGTCCATCGGCGATGAACTCGACCGTACCGGCCCCGACATAGCCGACCGCCCTCGCCGCCTCCGTAGCGGCCTTGCCCATAGCGGCGCGAACGTCCGCCGTCATGCCCGGCGCCGGCGCTTCCTCGATCACCTTCTGGTGGCGGCGCTGCAGCGAGCAGTCGCGCTCGTAGAGATGGACGACATTGCCGTGACTGTCGCCGAAGACCTGGATTTCGACATGGCGCGGCGAGAGCACGTATTTCTCGACCAGCACGCGCGCATCGCCGAAGGCGCTCGAAGCCTCGCGCTGGGCGCTGTTGAGCGCCTCTGTGAAATCCTCCGCGCGATCGACCTTCTTCATGCCCTTGCCGCCGCCGCCGGCAACCGCCTTGATCAGCACGGGATAGCCGATGCGCTCGGCCTCGCCCGCCAGGAACGCCGCATCCTGCTCCGCGCCGTGATAGCCCGGCACGACAGGCACGCTCGCCTTCTCGACCAGCGCCTTGGCGGCGTCCTTCAGGCCCATCGCGCGGATTGCGGAAGCAGGCGGACCGACGAAGACGATTCCGGCCTTGGCGCAGGCCTCGGCGAAATCGGCGTTCTCGGAGAGGAAGCCGTAGCCCGGATGGATGCAGGCGGCGCCAGCCTCCCGCGCGACGGCCAGGATCTGGGCAGCATCGAGATAGCTCTCCCGCGCCGGGGCCGGGCCGATGTGATAGGCCTCGTCCGCCATCTGCACGAAGAGCGCCTCGGCATCGGCGTCCGAATAGACCGCAATGGTGCGCAGGCCGAGCCGCTTGGCGGTGCGGATGACGCGGCAGGCGATCTCGCCGCGGTTGGCGATCAGGATGGAGGGCAGCTTGGCGGCGATCGTCATGGAAGCGTCCTCGAACGGCTTCCCGCCTTTATAGCCCGCCTGCCGCCTCTGTCTGCGGGTTGTTGCGCAAACCCGGCTGGGCCGCTTCCCGCCTCAGCGAGCGCCAGATCGCCCAAGTCGCCTGGAAACAGAGACAGGCGACGAAGATATCGAACAGATATTCCGGCCAGCGCACCGGCGCGACGCGGGCGGCGAGCCCGACCAGCGCGAAGCCCGTGGTCGAGACCGCATCGTTGCGGCTGGAGAGCCAGGTCGCCTTGATGACCGGGTTCTCCTCGCGCCGAAAACGCCAGAGCACCGCGATGACGAGGAGCGCGATGATGATGGCGCTCGCCGCCGCGAAGCCCAGCGTCCAGACCTCGATCGGCCGCGGGTTCACGATCTTGTCCCAGAGATCGTAGAGGGTGTGCAGGCCGGCGACCGCCAGCACGGCGCCGATCGCCATCGCCGCGAAACGCTCGGCCCGCGCATCGCGACCGAAGACCAGCGCCGCGATGCCGTAGAGCACGACGTCATAGACCCAGTCGATGCCGTCCTTGAGGAGCTGGACATTGCCGATGGCCAGCGCCCAGGCGACCGTCGCCGCCGCCTGGATCAGGATGCCGAGCGCGATGCCCCAGATGGTGCGGGTATAGGCCCGAGCGACGGCGGGGTCGGTAACGATCGCGGTCTCGCTGTCCTGCGTCATTCCCATCTCGCACGTCATCCCGGACAAGCGGCAGACGCGCCGATCCGGGATCCATCGTAAAGCACCGAGCCCCATGATGGATCCCGGATCTGCGCTTCGCTACGTCCGGGATGACGGAGAGGGTGCTGCAGGCAGCAGCGTGGAACTCAGCCGCGCCCGACGAAGGGGGCCTTGGTCGCCATCACCGTCACGAACAGCACGTTCGCCTCCGGCGGCAGGGACGCCATGTGCAGCACCGTGGTCGCGACGTTCTCGACGTCCATCACGGCTTCGATTTTGTTCGTGCCATCGGCCTGCGGGACGCCGGTCGTCATCTTGCGGGCCATCTCGGTCAGCGCATTGCCGATATCGACCTGGCCGACGGCGATGTCGTATTTCCGTCCGTCGAGCGCCGCGGTCTTGGTCAGGCCGGTGATGGCGTGTTTCGTCGCGGTGTAGGCGATCGAGTTCGGCCGCGGCGCGTGGGCCGAGATCGAGCCGTTGTTGATGATGCGCCCGCCCTGCGGCTCCTGCGCCTTCATCAGCTTGAAAGCCTCCTGCGTGCACAGGAACGGGCCGGTCAGGTTCGTGTCGACGACCTTCTGCCAGTCCTCCAGCGAGAGATCCTCGAGCAGGATGCCGCCCGGCGCGTTGACGCCGGCATTGTTGAAGAGCACGTCGAGCCGACCGAAGGCCTGCTTGGTCTCGGCGAACAGCGCCGCGACCGAAGCCTTTTCGGTGACGTCCGTCGGAACGGCGAGCGCGCGCGCCTTGTCGACGCCGGAGAGCGAGATCGTCTCTTCCAGCGCATCCGCGCGGCGCCCGGCCAGCACGGTGCGGTAGCCATCCTTCAGGAAGGCGATGGCGACCGAGCGCCCAACGCCAGAACCGGCTCCGGTGATGATCGCGACCTTGTTATGCCCAGACATGCGTTTCCCCGTATTTCCCTAAGCCTAAATCGTTTGAGATGGCTGGACGACCATAGCGAGAGGGATCGCGCTGGGAAACAGCGCAGGCGCGGGCGTTTCATGCGCTTGCCGCCCGGCTGCCCTGCCCTATGGTCGCGGGGGGAGGAGAACGCCATGACCGTCATGAACCGTCGCCATCTGCTTGCGGCCGGCGCTGCCGCGCTCGCCACGCCCGTGCTCGCCCAGCAGCAGGGCCACGAACATCACGGCCCGCAATATGAGCGGCTCACCCAGCCCGGCCGCATCGAGAAGCCCGCGCTCGCCGCCACGCAGAACGTCTTCGATTCACCGGTGCCCAAGGCGGCCTCGCCCGGCCGCTGGAGCGCGAAGGCGCCGCTGCCGCTGCCGCGCTCCGAGATGGCCTGGGCGACGGCCTTCGAGGACCGGATGCACGTCGTCGGCGGCTATGGCGAACAGCGCACCGACCGGGCCTACCACCATGTCTACGATCCCAAGGCCGACAAATGGGCTGACGGTGCCCCGCTGCCGCAAGGCGCCAACCACGTCGGCGTCGCCTTCCTCGACGGCAAGCTCTACGCCATCGGCGGTTTCCTCGAGCAGAACCGCAAGCCGCATCCGCGCTGCTTCACCTATGACCCGAAGACGGATCGCTGGGCGGAGATCGCGCCTCTGCCCCGCCCTGCCGGCTCAACCGCCGTCGTCGGCCTCGGCGGCGTGCTGCACGTTATCGGCGGCGCGATCGGCGAGACCACCGAGACCAAGCGCTCCATCGACTGGCACCTCGTCTATGACCCCAAGGCCGATCGCTGGAGCGAGCGCGCGCGCTTGCCCACAGCCCGCGACCACACCGGCACGCTGGCTATCGGCAACCTCATCCACGTCATCGGCGGTCGCGTCGATTCCTTCCACACCAACTCGAACCTGCATCACTCCTACGACCCGGCCACGGATAAATGGACGATGCGCACGCCGGCTCCCACCGGCCGCTCAGGCCATGGCGCAGTACTCTATCGCGGCAAGGTCTTCGTGATGGGCGGCGAAGGCACCAACCGCGTCTTCGGCCAGATGGAGGCCTACGACCCCGCTGCCGACAGCTGGGAACAGTACGCCCCGATGCTGACGCCGCGCCACGGCCTCGGCGCCGCCCTGGTCGGCGATGCGATCCACGTCGCCGGCGGCGGCCCGGTCATGGGCGGCGGAGTGCAGAGCGCGGTGCACGAGGCGTTCACGCTGGGCTGAGGCCGAGGCCGGAGGGCGCGGGGCGGCGGATGGCGACCCGCCAGCTCATCCCACATGGCGGACGAGCGCACGCATCCAGGTCGCGATGGCGACGGCGCCTCCATCCGGCGCGCCGAGCGCGCGTTGGCCGAGATAGCTGGCGCGGCCGAGTTTCGGAACCATCGCCGCAGTCGCCTCGGCGCCGTCTTCGGCCGCTCGCACGGCAGCGCTCCAGGCTTCCGCTACGACGCGCCCTTCCGAGCGGGCCGCATTCCAGGCGGCCAGCGCCGGCGCCAACGCATCGACCATCGTGCGGTCGCCGGGCTTGGCGCCCCCGAGTTCGCCGACCGCATTGACGCCGGCCTCCAGCGCCCGGCTCCAAGACGCGGCATCCGGCTGCGGCTGGCCCGCCAACTGCCGCGCGGCGCGCAGCAGAGCCGCGGCATAGAAGGGGCCGGAACTGCCGGCGATCTGCCGCCGAAGCGCTTGGCCAAGAGCCGTCAGGGCAGTCTCCGGCGTCGCCCAGGCGGCCTCCGGCAGCGCCCTGATCGCGGCCGCGCCACGCGCCATGCTTGCTCCGAGATCGCCGTCTCCGGCCCGGCTGTCGAGATCCGTCAAGAGAGGCTCCGCCTCGTCCAGCGCCTGGGCGACCGCCAGCCCCGCTTCGCGCAGCCTTGCGGCAAGCGGGCCTGCGGCCACGGCACCGACATCGCCTTCAGCCGCCGAAGCGGGCGTTTCGACGATCCGCCTTGCCGCCGCGATGCGTCCGCCGCCCAGCCAGGCCGGCGCGCTCGCCGGCGCGTCGAGAGCCTGAAGCCTCTCGTCGTCGAGGCGCAGCGTCGAGATCGAGCAACCCGGCATTTCGAGCGCGGTCAGGAAATTGCCGTGCCAGGCGCGCAGCACCTCGATGCCTGAGGCCCGTAATTGCTGCAGCGCCCGGCGCGCGACGATGGCGAGCTCCATCGGCGGCGTCGCGCCAAGCCCGTTCACCAGAAGCGCGACGCGGTCTCCGCGCTTGAGGCCACGATCCGCGACGATGGCGGAGACCAGCACATCGACGATCGCATCGGCCGGGCTCATCGCGCCACGCTCCACGCCCTTCTCGCCATGGATGCCGAGCCCAAGCTCGATCTCGTTTTCGTCCAACGTGAAGCCGGCCTTGCCCGCGGCGGGGACAATGCAGGCCCCCAGCGCTACGCCCATCGTACCCAGCTCAGCCGCAGCAGCCCGCGCCAGCGCCGCGACTTCCGCGACCGAGCGACCGGCCTCGGCCGCCGCCCCGGCGATCTTGTGCACCAGAACCGTTCCCGCGATGCCGCGCCGGCGCGCGGGCTCGACGAGGTCACGCAGCGCGACGTCGTCAGCCACCACGACGACCTGCGTCGGGATGCCCTCGCCGGAGGCGAGCTCCGCGGCAAGGCCGAAATTCAGGCGGTCGCCCGTGTAGTTCTTGACGATCAGCACGGCGCCCGCCGGCCCGGCGGAGGCGCGGATCGCGGCCAGAACGGCATCGACGCTCGGCGAGGTAAAGACATCGCCGGCCACCGCCGCAGCCAGCAGGCCCGTGCCGACGTAGCCCGCATGGGCCGGCTCGTGCCCGGCGCCGCCGCCCGAGATCACCGCGACCTTCCGCTCGGCAGGAGACGCGAGCTCGGAACGGACGATGACGTTCTCGTCCTGCAGCAGCGCCAGGCTCGGCGAGAGGTCGGCAATCCCTTCCAGCATTTCGCGCACGACATGCTTCGGGTCGTTGATCAGCTTTTTCATGATCTCTCCAGATATCCGGGCACAGTCGCCGCGACGCGGAGGCCGCGGCGGTCAGCAGAGCATAATCCGTGTCCTCGTCGCTACTTCGAGGAAGCGAAAGCGCCGCCATTCAGCACAAGCGGTTGCGCGAAGGCGATGCCGGCTGGCAGAAGGAATTTTCCTGGATCTGGAGCCCACCCTATGTCACGCGTCACCCTGTCCCGGTTCCTGATTGAACAGCAGCGAGCCGGCGGAAATCTCCCGGCCCAGCTGCGCCTTCTGATTGAAGTCGTCGCGCGCGCCTGCAAGGCGATCAGTTTCACGATCAACAAGGGCGAACTCGGCGGCGTGCTCGGCAGCTACGGGCAGGAGAACGTCCAGGGCGAGGTCCAGAAAAAGCTCGACGTGATCGCCAACGAGATCCTGATCGAGGCGAATGAGTGGGGCGGAAACCTCGCCGCCCTCGCCTCCGAGGAGATGGAGGCCATCCATCCGATTCCCAACCGCTACCCGCGCGGCGAATATCTGCTCGTCTATGATCCCATCGATGGCTCCAGCAACATCGACGTGAACATGAGCGTCGGAACCATCTTCTCCGTCCTCGCAGCGCCCGAGGATTGCGCGGGGCGGGAGGTCGTCGAGGCGGATTTCCTTCAGGCTGGCCGGCGGCAGGTCGCCGCCGGATATGCGGTTTATGGTCCGCAGACGACCCTGGTCCTGACGTTTGGCGCGGGCGTCCACGGATTCACCCTCGACCGCGAGGTCGGCTCATGGGTCCTGACCCGGCAGAACATCCAGATACCCGCCGGCAATCGCGAATTTGCCGTCAACATCTCCAACCAGCGGGGCTGGTCGCCGGAGGTCCAGCGCTACGTCGCCGACTGCATGGCCGGCCGGGACGGGCCGCGAGGTGCGGACTTCAACATGCGCTGGACGGGCTCGATGATCGCCGACATCGAACGCATCCTGACGCGCGGGGGCGTCTTCCTCTACCCGCATGACCGCCGCCAGAGCGACAGGCCGGGCAAGCTCCGGCTGATGTATGAGGGGAACCCTCTCGCCATGATCATCGAGCAGGCCGGCGGGATCGCCACGGACGGCATCCAGCCGATGCTGGATGTCGAGCCCGGCGCGCTTCACCAGCGGGTCGCGGTGATGATGGGCGACGCGGCCGAGATGGAATCTCTGGCCGGCTATCTCAGCTCCTCGCGGACTTAACGGCCTAGGGACCCGATCGGGATCGTGTCCTTCTTGGCTGAAGCCCGCCCGCAAGCTTTCGAGGCGGGCTCCGGCTTGTTGGGCGGACGCTGGGCCGCAGCGCTGGCACTGAAGATTGAGCGGCCGGCCGCGCTCAGGCGCCCGCGGCCGGCAGGTGGGCCCGCGCAGAAGTCCCGACGGGTGAGTGACCGGGGGAAAGCTGGCGGAAGCGGCTGGGCGTTATGCCCGACAGGCGACGGAAGGCCCGCGTGAAATGCGCGGGGTCCGTGTATCCGGCGGCGAAAGCGATATCGATCACCTTGGCGTCGGAGGCCCGCAACAGGCTCGCAGCCTTCTGGAAGCGCGCTGCGTCGAGGAGGTCGGAGTAGGTCAGGCCCGCCTGCGCCAGCTTGCGCTGCAAGCTTCTGGTGCTGGTCCCCGCCATATCCGCCACTTCGGCGACGCTCGGGACCCGCTCGTCCAGATAGGACGGCAGCATGAGGCGGAGCGAACTGATGATCCCGCTTGCGAGCGGATCAGCATCGTCAGCCGGCAGATCCGCAAGCGCCGCCGCCGACAGGCAGGGCAAACCCATCAGGTCGAGCGGCACTTCGATCCACGAGGCGTGTTGGCCAGACAGGAAGCGCGTTTTCGGCCAGAGCGCCTGGGTCTCGGCGCTGGGCGTGTATCGCGCTTCGAACGCGATCACCGCGGGCAGCCAGTCTGGGCCTGCGAATTCGCGGACGATATGGATCGGAAAGATGTTCTGCAGCCAGTGCGAGTGTTCGAGATGCGGGAACCCCGCGGTGCCGACCAGCGTGCTGCAGATTCTGACGTGGTCGGGGCGTTGCTCCAGCCACAGTCTGAGAACGTTGTCTTCCAGCGTCGCCCATTTGCAGACCTGCTGCAGCGCGCTGAACAGCGAGGGCGCGCAGCGGACAACAGCCCGCAACGGCGCGCTGAGATGATCGAATTCGAGCCGCCGGGATGCCTGGAAGCCAAAATCGACGATCCCCAGAGATCTTTGAGCGGCTTCAGCGAAGCTCACCGCGCGTAGCAAGGGAACGAAATCATCGGCTTTTTCTTCCAGAGAGCCGGGCAATCGGAATTTTTCGAGCAATACCGATGTCGAAGCGCCGCTCTCTGCATGGATATCGGCGAACGGAATGAGGAATTGGCAACGAGTAAGAGGAATACGGCCCATTTTTACTTACCCCCGCGGCCACATGAATTGAATCATGTCGGTATCAAGGAGAAATATAACGGCTGTACCTAGCTCAACTGAGGCGACCTCACGGTGCCGTAACAGCGTTGGCAAGATCAGCACGTTTGGCGGGCAATGGCCAGACGAACGATATCTCCGCCGCTAAGGATCGAGGCCGTCTGCCAGCACACAGGTTCTCAACCGATCACGGCGCGACGATGAATCGTCAAAGGCCATCCCTCGAGGCTGTACGCTCGGCAGTGGCCGCATCGCTCGAGAACGGCCCTTCCCTATTGCGTACAGCCGAACAATTAGGAATCAGCGCCCGATCTCTGCAGCGATATCTGGCTGATACCGGCAGTCGTTTCAGCGACATCGTTGCAGATGTCCGCCTGGCGACCGCGTGCCGGTTGCTGGCCGAGACCGATGACGAAATGGCCCGCATATCTTCGCAGCTGGGCTACAGTCGCCCCAGCGGCTTCAGCCGTTCTTTCATGCGCCTGATGAAAATTCCTCCGGCCGCCTATCGCCGCACGTGCAGGCCGCCTCGCGCCGGGAAATAGCTCCGCCAGCCTTGATCGCCCGCCCGCAGAATTGGCGCGAAATGGCAAGACGCGGGCCGCGGTCTGATGCGGAATGACCAAGCGGAAGCCGCCTTCGATACGAGGGCCTGATGGCGCCGGCTTTGCGCTGTTCTCGCGAAACAAGGCGGGGGCACAGGGGGGATTGTCTCAACGGCCTCGATTTCGGGCGGATTGTGGAGGGTCATCATGAAGATCACGCGTCGCGCTGCCGCTTTCGGCAGCGTCGGTATGCTCACCAGCGCCGCGCTGGGGCAGACCGCCCAGGCGGAACAGGGCGCCTTCTTCGGTATCGGCGAAGGTCTGGAGGATTTCTGGCTCGCGACGGACGCCTACATCTTCGGCTACCCGTTGGTCACGATGGAGATGACGCGCCGCGTCGTCACGAATGTCGCCGACCCCATCGGGACGCGCGCGCCGATGGGCCAGATCATCAAGCTGCGCAGCTACCCCGACTCGTCCTTCCGGGATGTGACGGCCCCCAACGCCGACACGCTCTACACCACCGCGTTCTTCGATGTCGGCAAAGAGCCCTGGGTGCTCAGCATTCCCGACATGAAGGATCGCTACTTCCTCATGCCGATGCTCGACGGCTGGACGACGGTCTTTCAGGTACCGGGGAAGCGGACGACGGGAACGGGCGCGCAGACCTATGCGATCACCGGCCCCGGCTGGCAGGGAACGCTGCCGGAAGGGGTGAAGGAGTACAAATCCTCGACCAACATCGTCTGGCTGCTCGGCCGAATCTATTGCACGGGCACGCCTGAAGATTACGCCGCCGTTCACAAGCTGCAGGACGAGTTCAAGCTCGTGCCGCTCAGCAGCTACGGCAAGCCCTATACCCCGCAGCCGGGCAAGGCCGATCCCGCCATCGACATGAAGACGGCCGTGCGCGAGCAGGTCAACCGCATGGATGCAGTCTCCTACTTCAAGCTGCTGAGCGAATTGATGAAAAGCAATCCGCCATCCGCAGCCGACGCTCCCGAGATCGCACGGTTCGCACGCCTGGGCATCGTGCCTGGAAAGGATTTCGACGAGAGCAAGTTCAAGGTGGATCTGGCCAAGCGCGTGCCGGAAGTCGCCTTCGACAGGATCATGCTCCAGTTCAAGATCAACAAGGCGGTGAAGGACGAGAACGGCTGGGCCTTCACGACGAAGACCGGCATCTATGGCAACGACTATCTGATGCGAGCGCTGATTACGGCGATCGGTCTCGGCGCCAACCGCCCTCAGGACGCGGTCTATCCGACCTCGAAGAACGATGCGACCGGGCGGAAATATCACGGCTCGAACAAGTACGTGATGCGTTTCCCGAAAGGCCATCTGCCGCCGGCCGAAGGCTTCTGGTCTCTCACGATGTATGACGACAACTATTTCTTCGTGAGCAACCCCATCAACCGTTACTCGATCAGCGCGCGGCAAAATCTCAAGGCCAACGCCGACGGCTCGACGGATCTTTATATTCAGCGCGACTCTCCGGGGAAGGACAAGGAGTCCAACTGGCTTCCCGCGCCGCCCGATGGCTTCATCCTCATGCTGCGGATGTATTGGCCCAGCGAGACCGACCCCTCCATCATCAACGGGACATGGAAGATTCCCGCTGCGGAGAAACAGGCCTGAGGCGGCACGGGCAGTCACGGCTCACGTCCGACGCATTCGGCCGTGAGCCGATCTGACCCTCCCCGCCGCCTGCGCCACGTCATCACAGCAGCACGCCTGTCGTGCTCAGCATCGAGGAGGCCGCCATGAAGCGTTCCGTCGTCATCGGCTGCGTGCTTGCAGCAGCGCTCGCCCTGCCGGCCTGTCAGACGCCGCAGACGAAGCAGGCCGAGCTCGCCCGGCTCTGCGCCGATCCGGCCAATCGCCAGGTCGGCAGCTTCTCCTACGGCGAATGCCAGACGCTGTATCCGCTGACCAACAAGCAACGCCAGCAGAACTACCGCCTCGGCGCACCGGCGGCTTACTAGAGACATCGGAGGAAGCATGCCGTCCTTGATGGGCAAATCTCGTCGAGCATTGCCGCTCGGCCTGGCTGCCCTGTTCGCATTTGCAGCCACGGCGGGCGCGGCTGCGGATCTGCCGCCGCCCGCGCCCGTCATGGTGCAGCCACCATCGCTGTGGCAGTTCCAGGCCACCGGCTATGGCTGGGCCACGGCGATCGATGGCCGCGTCGGCGTGCGAAACCTGCCGCCGGTGAACGTCAATGTCGGCTTCAGCGACATCCTGAAGAACCTCAACGGCGCCCTGATGGGCTCGTTCATGGCCAGGCATGGCGACTGGCTGATCCTGACCGATCTGGTCTGGGCGGCGCTGGAGGACGATGCCACCGTCAGGCTGCCGGGCATTCGCCACCCGAGCCTCGCCGCGATCGCACCGGGAACCAGGGTCGAGTTCAAGATGAGGCAGCTGATCGCCTCGGCGCTGGTCGGCTATCGCCTGCCGCTCGGCGGGCCGGATCTCGACATCTACGCCACGGCCGGGCTGCGCTATCAGCGGCTGACGGCGGAGATCGACGTCTTTCCGGGCCTGATCCCGATCGGGCTCAGCCAGCGCAGCACCGAGCAATGGGTCGATCCGACGATCGGGCTCTCGGCGACCTGGCGCATCAACGAGCGCTGGTTCGTCAACATGCTGGCCGATGTCGGCGGCTTCGGCGTCGGCTCGCGCTTCACCACGCAAGGGTTCGCATCGGTCGGCTATCGCTGGAGCGAGTCGATCTCGACCGCCCTCGGCTACCGCGCGATCTACACCGACTACCGCGATGACGGCTTCACCTATCGCGCCACCCAGCACGGCGTATTCTCAAGCATCGCCTATCATTTCTGAGCCGGCGAGGCGCGCGACAAGCGGCCCCTGCCGCTTCACGCGTGAACAGGCCGAAGCTTCGAGCGGCTGAAAAGCCTGCTCACCGGGGATCGAGCAGCATCACGATGACCGTCCTGCCCTCGCCCATGCCCCTCGCCCACTCGGGGGATGGGTCCCGGCGATTCCGGCACCGAGATCGGCGGCAAGCGGCTGGAAGGCAGCTGGCGCCTCGTCGCCCCCGGTGACAAGCGCGGCACGCGGGCGGTCTACGAGGCGAGGAGGATCGAGTTGCGGTAGAGGGCGGCAAGCTTCCGCAATGGGTCGTAAGCGGACAAGGCCACGTCGGTATGCTCACCGCACCAAACACGCGCTCGGCAGCTCTGCATGATTGATGAAATCAAGAAGGAGTTCCGGCATCCCTCTCGTCGGTTTTAGCAATGGATCATCGGCACGGAGGTCAAGATAGCAGTCGATGGATGCCTCGATGGCATCCCTGACTGAAGCTGCTTCGTGCCGAGCAACAGTGGCAGCCATTTTGTCTGATGTGTCTAGACCCAGGGCTTCGAAACGTCTTACGCCACGTTGGTCCCTGCCGGTTCGGCGATAGAAAAGTGGACCGAGGACCTGCTCCCGGAAAAAGCCGAGCATGCCTATGGCTTCGTAAAGCTCGCCGCGGGCAAGCTTGGTTGCTGCGTAATGCAGCCAGATCCACGCGCGCGCCTCAAACCATTCGGACGGCAGGTTCGGCCAAGAGACGCGGCCGGTTTGGATGCGCCGTTTGATCGCCGCAGGATCGCGGGCAAAAAGAACGGCCCGTTGCTCAATCTGGCTGTTGAGATCGGAAACAAGGGTGAATTTGAAGTCAACGTGCAAAAGCGGTGGACCGTAGAGGCAGATAAGAAGGCGCGGCTCGCCGACATGTTCGCCCGTAAAGGCGCTGACAAGGCCGCCCAGCGCTTCGGCAAACCGCACGCGTGACGCCATGACATCAGCGTAGCTCTCATCTTCGACAATAATCACGAAGTCGAGGTCCGATTGTTCGTCGAGCCCTCCATGAATGTACGAGCCGCCAATCAGAAGGGCGCTGAACCGTTCGTCTGCGGCGACCGCGTCGCGGGTGCGTACCAGAAATTCTGCGTGAACTTTGGGGAGGGTGCTGGGCATATGATTCTCCTGGCCAGCACCTCAGGATGCGACAGCTTGGGATGTCAGCGCAACCTGTCCATTGACAAGCCCGCTAACCCTGCGCGCGTCTGCTGTTGACGTTCAAAAATGGCCTTCGGAAATGTCCGCAACGGGTCGGAAGCAGACAAATCCGCAACCGCCCGCCTCTCACATCCGGAACACGCCGAACTTCGTCTCCGGAATCGCCGCGTTGAGCGTCGCGGAGAAGGCCAGCGCCAGCACGCGGCGCGTCTCTGAGGGCAGGATGATGCCGTCGTCCCAGAGCCGCGCTGTCGCAAAATAGGGCGACCCTTCCGCCTCATAATTCTCGCGGATGGGCGCCTTGAAGGCCTCTTCGTCCCCCGCCGACCAACTCTTGCCCTCGGCCTCGATATTGTCGCGGCGGACGGTCGCGAGCACGCTCGCCGCCTGCTCGCCGCCCATCACCGAGATCCGCGAATTCGGCCAGGTGAACAGGAAGCGGGGCGAATAGGCCCGGCCACACATGCCGTAATTGCCGGCGCCGAACGAACCGCCGACCAGCACCGTGACCTTCGGCACCCGCGCCGACGCCACGGCCGTGACGAGCTTCGCGCCATCCTTGGCGATGCCGCGGGTCTCGAAGTCGCGGCCCACCATGAAGCCGGTGATGTTCTGCAGGAAGAGCAGCGGGATGCGCCGCTGGCAGCAGAGCTCGATGAAATGCGCGCCCTTGAGCGCGCTCTCCGAGAACAGGATGCCGTTATTGGCGATGATGCCGACCGGGATGCCGTGGATGCGTGCGAAACCGGTAATCAACGTCATGCCGTAGAGCTTCTTGAACTCGTCGAACTCGGAGCCGTCGACCAGCCGGGCGATCACCTCGCGGATGTCGTACTGCTTCTTGAGGTCGGTCGGCACGACGGCTTCGAGTTCCGCCGGGTCGTAGAGCGGTTCGACCGGCTCCGCGATGTCGATATCGGGCCGCTTGACGCTGTTGAGGTTGCCGGCGATGCGCCGGGCGATCGCGAGCGCATGGGCGTCGTCGCCGGCATAGTGGTCGGCCACGCCCGAAAGCCGCGCATGGACATCGGCGCCACCGAGATCCTCGGCCGAGACCACCTCGCCCGTCGCGGCCTTCACCAGCGGCGGGCCGCCCAGGAAGATCGTGCCCTGCTTCCTGACGATGATCGTCTCGTCCGACATCGCCGGCACATAGGCGCCGCCGGCGGTGCAGGAGCCCATCACCACCGCGACCTGCGGGATGCCTTCGGCCGAGAGCGTCGCCTGGTTGTAGAAGATCCGGCCGAAATGCTCGCGGTCCGGGAAGACGTCGGTCTGATAAGGCAGGTTCGCGCCGCCGGAATCGACGAGGTAGATGCAGGGCAGCCGGTTCTCGCGCGCGATCTCCTGCGCCCGCAAATGCTTCTTCACCGTCATCGGGTAGTAGGTGCCGCCTTTGATCGTCGCATCGTTGCAGACGATCATGCATTCGCGGCCCGCCACGCGGCCGATGCCGGCGATCATGCCGGCGCCATGCACATCGCCCTCATACATGCCGAAGGCGGCGAGCGAACCGATCTCGAGAAAGGGCGAGCCCGGATCGGTGAGGCGCAGCACGCGCTCCCTCGGCAGCAGCTTGCCGCGTGCGGTATGGCGCTCCCGGGATTTCGCATTGCCGCCGAGCGCCGCCGTGGTGCGCCGCTCCTGCAATTCGTCGCGCAGCGCACCCCAGGCCTGCGCATTGGCGCGCGTCTCGGCCGAGTTCAGATCGACCTTGCTCTCGATGACGGGCACGGGCGCGCTCCCTGGCAATGCTTCTGGCCAGCGGTTATGGCGCGCCACATTCAAAACGCCAACCGGCGCGGACACCCGGACGCGGCCGGGCAAATCCGCGCCGATGGGAAAGCTATTCCTGCATCTTCTTGATCGAGCCGGTCACGGTCGGCGCAGCGACCGCCCCGATCGCGCCGCCCGCGACAGCACCGATCGGACCGCCGACGAGGGCGCCTGCCCCCGCTCCGGCCGCGGCACCGGCGATGCGCTCGTCGGTCGTGTTGCAAGCCGCGAGCAATGTCGCGAGGCAGCCTGCAAGAACAAAAACGCGCATATTTCGTCCCCTTCGCTGGCCCCAACCCGGCCAAAGCATGGGTCCGACATGGCTAACGGAGGGTAAATCAGGCGGAAACGGTCGGTCCGAAGACGCGTTCGAAGGCCGCGCGCAGCACCGAATCGACCTCCGGCATCGTCACCGGCAGGCCGAGATCGACGAGCGAGGTCACGCCATGCTGGCTCACTCCGCACGGCACGATGCCGTCGAAATGCGAGAGATCCGGCTCAACATTCAGCGAGATGCCGTGGAACGAGACCCAGCGCCGCACGCGGATACCGATGGCCGCGATCTTGTCCTCGACGCCCTCGCCCTTCTCCGGCCGCCGCACCCAGACGCCGACGCGGTCCTCGCGCCGTTCGCCGCGGATGTTGCAGTCGTCGAGCGCACCGATCAGCCAGCTCTCCAGCGCGGCGACGAAGCGGCGCAGATCCGGCTGGCGCCGCTTCAGGTCGAGCATGACATAGGCCACGCGCTGACCGGGGCCGTGATAGGTGAACTGCCCGCCCCGCCCCGAGCGGAAGACCGGGAATCGCTCCGGCGCGATCAGGTCCTCATCGCGGGCCGATGTGCCGGCAGTATAGAGCGGCGGATGCTCGACCAGCCAGACACGCTCGCACGCCTGGCCGTCGGCGATCAGAGCCGCGCGCGCCTCCATTTCCGCCACCGCCTCGTCATAGCCCGTAAGCCCTTCGGCCACGACCCATTCGACCGGCTCCGAGCTCGTCTCCGAGAGAAAGGAGGCCTCGTGCTCACCGCGCATGTTCACCATGGATTAACCATGTTCCATTCAAGCTTCTCTGGCCGGCGATGAACCGGCCGACCGCGCGCTCTCCTGCGCCCGGAATGGCCGGCAGGCAAGTTTCACTGGTCGAATTTTGAAATAGGCGCCCGGAGGCAAGAGTTGAAGGCCGATCTCGAACTCGTACCCGTCGAGCTCACTGTCGTGCTGGGCCAGACCCAGATGCCGATCTACAAGCTCCTGCGCCTCGGCCGCGGCGCCATCATCGAGCTCAACACCGGCGAGATGGACGAGGTCCAGATTCTCGCCAACAACCACCCCTTCGCCAAGGGAATCGTCGTCGTCAGCGGCGCGCGCATCTCCGTCGAGGTCACCCAGATGCTGGTGCGGCCGACAATCTACACGCTGCAGACCGTCGCCCAGGCCGCCTGAGCGGCTATTTTCGAGGAAAAGTGAAGCCGGCGGTTTTTTCCACACGGATGCTCTTGTGGTGTCCGATCCCTTTTGCTAGATCGGCGCCGCTCCCGGACGCACCGCTCGCGACCGGATCAGAGCTGCGGTCGTGGCGGAACTGGTAGACGCACTACCTTGAGGTGGTAGCGGGGAGACCCGTGGAGGTTCGAGTCCTCTCGACCGCACCAAATTCGGACTGAGGTCCAGCGAATGGCGATCCGCAAGGGTCGCCATTCGTGTTTCCGGGCCTGGCCACATTCGGGGCTGACAGCCGACAGAACTTTGGTAACGTAAACCGGACGTCAAGCATTCTCCGCAATTCTCCGCGAGATGAACGCCCGCCGCATGCCCCGTTTCCGGATCCTGCCCGTGCTCGCCGCCGCCGCTTTCGCGGTGCTTGGCGGCTGCAGCGCACTCGACAACTACCCGTCGAAGGGAGACGCACGTCCCCATCCCGGCGTCATCGCGGCGCATAGCTACCCGATTCACGGCATCGACATTTCGCGCTGGCAGGGCGACATCGACTGGACCTCGGTCAAGGCCGCGGGCACTCGCTTCGTCTACATGAAGGCGACCGAGGGCGGCGACCATGTCGACCCCTCTTTCCAGCGGAACTGGGAGGGCGCCCGCCGCGCCGGCATCCCGCGCGGCGCCTACCACTTCGTCTATTGGTGCCGCCCGGCCCATGAGCAGGCGATCTGGTTCAAGCAGCAGATTCCCGCCGATCCCGACGCGCTGCCGCCTGTGCTCGACGTCGAATGGAACGGCCATTCCCGGACCTGCCCGAAGAAGATCGATCCGGAGCTCGCCCGCGAGAAGATCCAGCTCATGCTGACCGAGCTCGAGCAGCTCACCGGCAAGAAGCCGGTGATCTACACCGACATCACCTTCCACAAGGACGTGCTGGAGGGGCAGTTCAACGACTATCCCTACTGGATCCGTTCGACCGCGGCCTTGCCCGAGACGCGCTACGCCAACCGCCCCTGGGCCTTCTGGCAGTTCACCACGACGGGCCGCGTGCCCGGCATCCGCGGGGATGTCGACCGCAACGCCTTCTTCGGCAACGAAAGCCAGTTCGTCGCCTGGCTGCAGGGCGAATACGACATCGGCACCCGCCGCTGGGACAAGGCGAGGCGTCCGTCGGGGCAGCCGGCCCCGGCGCGCCCGGCGGCACCCGCGCCTGACCCGTTGGCCCCGCTGCGGGACCCGACGCCAGAGTCCGTGCCGGAGGACACTCCCGTCGCGACGATCCCCGGCGCAAACAGACTGGTGCCGTCCTCGCTGCACCTGTCTGGCGAGCCGCGCCGCGGCGGCTGAGTCCTCGCCTTCCAAGCCTCGCAGGGATCAGCGGCGCCGGGCCTTCAGCCCGGTGCATCCGGGGCCACGGCAAAGACCTGCACGTGGCGCTCGATTCCCTTGAACGACCGCGCCTCCAGTTCGACCAGCACAACCTCCTGCCCGACCGCATGGGCCGCAGCGGGATCGAGCAGGATCTCGCCATCCTTCGCGCTGGTGCACAGGCGGGAGGCGAGGTTCACGACATGGCCGATCGCGGTGTAGTCGAGTCGCCCTTCCGAGCCGATCCGGCCCACCGTCGCCGGCCCCATCGCGAGCCCGACTCCAAAGCCGAGAACATGCCCGTCCTCGCGCCAGTCGTTCATCAGGGCGCGGACGCCTGCGCGCATGTCGCGCGCCATCGCGACCGCGCGCAGCGCCGGGTCAGGACAGGCGACCGGCGCGTTCACCAACACCATCACCCCATCGCCCGAGAAACTCGTCAGCGTCGCTCCATGGGCGTCCACGACCCTCTCGATCGCATCGTAATAGGCGCCTAGCACGCTTATGACCGTCTCGGGCTCGGCGCGCGCCGCGAAAGCGGTGAACCCCCGCAGATCGCAGAACACCGTGACGACCTCGACGCGCCGCCCGTCGAGCACCCTCTCATCCCCGCTCAGCTCGACCAGCTCCGCCACCTGGGGCGCCAGGAAGCGCTTGAGCCGGCTGATCCGCTCCGAGCGCTCCTGCGACACCGCAAGCTCGCCCGCCATCATGTTGAAGCGCTCCGCCAGGTGCTCCAGCTCGTCGCCTGTCGCCATCTCGATGCGATGGTCGAACTGTCCCGCGCCGATGCGCGCCGCGCCGTCCTCGAGGAGGCGTATCGGCCCGACGACGCGTTGCGTCAGCCAGTAGGCGAGCAGCGCGGCGAGGATGGCACCTCCGACGAGCAGAATGATCATCCGTTTCAGCGCCGCATGGATCGGCCTGAAGGCCTCGTTGAGCGGCTGCTTGACCACCACGCTCCAGCCCGTACTGGGAATCGGCGCCATAGCAGCCATCACCGTCTTGCCGTCCCGGTCGGCGCCGAGGACAGCCTCGCCAGGCTGCGCCTGGATCGCTGCACGCAGGGCCTGGAGGGGCCTCGTCGCCGTTTCATCTGCGCGCAGGACGAGGCTGATGTCCGGGTGGGCGATCAGGCGCCCCGGACGGTCAAGCACGAAGGCCTCGCCCGTCTGGCCGACCTGAATGGCGGAAATCACCTCCCAGATCAGCTTGAGGTTGACCTCCGCGATCGCCACCCCGACAGCCGAGCGGTTGCCCGCGACGGCGATCGTCATGAACGGCTCCGACTCGTCCTGAAACGTCACGGGTCCGAACCAGGAGCGCCAGGTGACGGCGCCCAGAACCGCCGCATCGCGTGAATGGTCCGTGCCGGCATCGACGCGGTTGAGCCCGATACGCGAAACAAACAGGCGCTCCCGGCCAGCGCCATCGACCAGACGCAGGCTCTGGACCGGCGGCAGCTGGCGCAGCAGGCGCAGCGCATCGAGTCGGCGGCGCTCGTCGACCGTGCTCGACCACGGCAACTGCACCATCCAACCGAGCTGGTCACGGATGCCCTCGAGAAAGTCCTGAATCTTGACCGCCGCGAGCCGCGCCTCTGAATCGAGGACGTCGTTCAGCCGCGCCCGCTGGTCGCGATAGCCGAACCAGGCTTCGCTGCCGCCGGCAACCAGCAACGGCACCACCACTGCCGCGAACAGCGCGAGGAAATACTTCTTGAACAGCGAGGTCCGGGCGCTGGCCGGTGCTTCGGTCGCCATCTGGGCTCGTCCAGCCTCCCCTCGCCTCGCCGCCAGCCGCGCTATTCGATCACGGTGTCGGCGCTGCTGAGCAGCGAGGGAGGAATGTTCAGGCCAAGAGCCTGGGCAGCCTTGAGATTGATGAAGAGCTCGACCTTCGTCACCCGCTGCACCGGCAAATCCGCCGGCTTCTCGCCCTTGAGGATGCGCCCGGCATACATGCCCGTGTGTCGGTGCGACTGCCGGAAATCGCCGCCATAGCTCATCAGCCCGCCAGCGACCGGGAAATCCAGCGCCTGCGTAATCGCCGCGACGCCATGCCGGGCCGCGAGCTCCGCCAGCGGCCGGCTGCGATACGCGAAGAACGGATCGGAGGTGAAGACGAGGCCCCCAGCCCCCATCTCGCGCGTCGCCGTGAAAAGCGCGTCGAACTCCTCCGTCCGGCTGGCATTGAGAATTTTCAACTGCAGGCCGAGCGCATCGGCCGCGGCATTGAGGTTCTTCAGCTGGCCCGCCACGGTCGGGCTGGTCGGGTTGGCGGCGACCGCGAAGAGCTTGCTCGCCGGGAACACCTCGCTGAGGAACTCCAGGCGCTTGCGCGAAACCTCGACGCTGAGGCTCGACACGCCGGTCATGTTGCCTCCGGGCCGCGCCAGGCTGCCCACAAGGCCGAGCGCGACCGGATCGCCACCGAGCTCGAAGACGGTCGGGATCTCCTTCGCCGCCGCCTTGGCCGCGAGCGCGACTTCGGCGCCGCCGGGAGCCACGATCACCGACACGTCGCTCTGCGCAAGTCGCGCCGCCAGGGCCGGCAGCTCCGGATATCGCCCATCCGCCCATTCGAACCGCATCAGGACGTTGCGCCCGTCGACGAAGCCGGCATCGGCCAGCCCTTCCGCGAAGGCGGCGAGGCGGCTGGCATAGCGCTCCGGCGTCTCGGAACCCAGATAGCCGATCACCGGCATCCCGGCCGGCTGCGCCATTGCGAGCCGCGTGGATGCGAGCGTCGAAACCATGGCGACGACGAAGCCGCGCCGTCCGATGCGGACGCGGTTTCGTTGCATGCCAGAACACTCCGGCACGAGGTCCGCCCGACCCAAGACCGACATGGTTCCCACCCCTGGGCGCTGGCCGTGAATACAGCGAGCCGAGGGATCATAGCGGCACGTCTGGAGACGCGAAAGTTGTTAACCACCACCCATGAGCGCGATTTTGCCCTCTCCCGCCGGGTTAACCAAAGTTGAAGCAACTCTGTCGCATTCGCGCAAATCCTAACCGGCTCTTAACCGACGAGGCTCCATCCGGAAGGTTCTGATGCAACGAGACGGAGCGAGCGCGACATGTCCTGGCGAGTTCTTTTCCGGGCAACCCTCGCCTCGGCCGTGATCTTCTGCACATCCATGCCGGCCCTCGCGCTCTATCCGAAGAAGGGCGACAGCTCTCCCCATCACGGCGTCCGCGACGCGCGGCGCAAGGTGATCCAGGGCATCGACATCTCCCGCTGGCAGGGCGAGATCGACTGGGCGCGGGTCAAGGATGCCGGCACACGCTTCGCCTTCATCAAGGCCACCGAAGGCGGCGACCACATCGATCCGAGCTTCAAGCGCAACTGGGCTGAGGCCAAGAAGCACGGCATCCCGCGCAGCGCCTATCATTTCGTCTGGTGGTGCCGCACCGCGAAGGAACAGGTGCGCTGGTTCAAGAAGCACATCCCGCGCGACCCCGACGCGCTGCCGCCCGTACTGGACGTGGAATGGCAGAACGACTCCCAATGCACGCGCAAGATCTCCCGCGAGGACGCGCTGGAGAAGATCGCTGTGATGCTGAAGGGTCTGCGCGAGCACACCGGCAAGAAGCCGATCATCTATACCGACATCAACTTCCACGAGGACGTTCTCGAGGGCGCGTTCAACGACCACCCCTACTGGCTGCGCTCGACCGCCGCCCCACTGGCCAAGCGCTATGCCCGCGATCGCTGGGAGTTCTGGCAGTTCACCACCACCGGCCGCGTGCCCGGCATCACCGGCGATGTCGACCGCAACGCCTTTTTCGGCACCGAGCGGGAGTTCGACGCCTGGCGCCAGGGCCGCTTCGACATCGGCCTGCGCAAATGGCATGGCGGCGAGCCGAAGGTCGCCGAGCGCAAGGCCATCCCGACGCCGGCCGGCCGGCGCGCTCCGCAGGCAGCCGGGGGCACCACCCTGCGCTTCGTCCCGCCCGGCCGCATTCCGGCCGCCCGTACCGCCGACGGCCGTGACGTCGGCACCACCGGCTCGATCGGCAGCAACTGAGGGGCACGGGCGCTGTCACGCGCCCGTCATAATCCCGTCGCCCTGTGCCGGCGGACCGACTGGTCCGTTGCAGTGGAAGAGCGAAATGCCCGGCGACCTTCAATCCCAGGCCGGCTTCGTCTGGGCCTATCGCTTTGACGCAGATGGCAGCCCGAGCCTGATCACCCGCGACACCCTGCCCGAGCTTCACCCGGCCGAGGGCTTCGTCTGGCTGCATATCGACCTCGTGCATACGCGGGCCCAGAGCTGGATCGCGGAACAGGGCCTGCCGGAGGCCGCGCACGAGACGCTCGTCTCGCATGAGACGCATCAGCGGCTCGACCACTCCGCCAATCTCGCCTGGGGCGTCTCGCATGACCTGATCCGCGACATGGCGGCCAAGTCAGAGGATGTCGGAGCGCTGCGCTGGGTCATCGGCGAGGATTTCCTGCTGACCGGCCGGCGCGACGCCCTGCACGCCATCCGCATGACCGCCGAGGCGCTCAACCGGGGCGAGCCGGCGAGCAGCCCCAGCGCGCTGCTGGAACAGATCATCGAATACATCATCGACGACATCACCGACGCGGTGGTCCGCCTCCTCGACGAGACCGACAGCGTCGAAGATCATATCCTCCTGGATCGGCTCCATGACGGGCCGCAGCGTGTCGGCGCGATCCGCCGCAGCGCGGTCAGGCTGCATCGTCAGCTCAGCGGCCTGCACGTGCTGTTCCGGCGTTTCGCCGAGACACAGTCCGGCCGCAGCGCCCCCGATGCCGTGAAGGCCGCGGCTCAACGCCTGCTCCAGCGGGTCGACGGCCTGCATCATGACGTTCAGTCGGTGCAGGATCGCGCCCGGTTACTGCAGGACGAAATCGCCGCCCGCTCGGCCAGCCGCACAAACCGCCAGCTCTATGTGCTTTCGCTGCTGACGGCGCTGTTCCTGCCCGCAACCTTCATCACCGGCTTGTTCGGCATCAATGTGAAGGGCCTTCCCTGGGTCGAGTCGGATTTCGGTGCGGCAGCCGTGGCGCTGACCTGCATGGGCGCGGCGTTGCTGACCCTGATCCTGCTGCGCAGGCGCGGCGTCATTGGGGATTAAGAACGGCCGGGCAGTCGCGCCAAGGCGCGCTCGGCCATTTTCGCACGAGCTGACTCGCCCCCGTTTCGGTCTATAACCGCTGCAAAGGCGACCTGAGCGCCAGCCGGAACGGGAGGTCCACCATGCTCGCCAACGCGCCCCGCCCCTTCAATTTCGACCTCGGCGAGACCGCCGACGCCATCCGCGACACCGTCCACTCCTTCGCGCAGGAAAAGATCGCCCCGCGCGCCGAGGAGATCGACAAGACGAACCAGTTCCCGCGCGATCTCTGGCCTCAGATGGGCGCGCTCGGTCTGCACGGCATCACGGTCGAGGAGGAATACGGCGGCGCGGGCCTGGGCTATCTCGAGCATTGCATCGCGGTCGAGGAGGTCTCGCGCGCCTCGGCCTCGGTCGGCCTCTCCTACGGCGCCCATTCCAACCTCTGCGTCAACCAGATCCGCCGCAACGGCAGCGAGGCGCAGAAGCGGAAATACCTGCCCAAGCTGATCTCCGGCGAGCATGTCGGTGCGCTCGCCATGTCCGAACCGGGCTCGGGCTCCGACGTCGTCTCGATGAAGACGAGGGCCGAGAAGAAGGGCGACCGCTACGTCCTCAACGGCAACAAGATGTGGATCACCAACGGCCCTATCGCTGAGACGCTCGTCGTCTACGCCAAGACCGACCCCGAGGCCGGCCCGAAGGGCATCACCGCATTCCTGATCGAGAAGGGCATGAAGGGCTTCTCGACCCACCAGAAGCTCGACAAGCTCGGCATGCGCGGCTCCGACACCTGCGAACTCGTCTTCCAGGATTGCGAGGTGCCGGAGGAGAACGTGCTCGGGCAGGTCGGGCGCGGCGTCAACGTCCTGATGAGCGGGCTCGACTACGAACGCGCAGTGCTGGCCGCTGGCCCGCTCGGGATCATGCAGGCGGCGATGGACATCGTCCTGCCCTATGTCCACGAGCGCAAGCAGTTCGGCCAGTCGATCGGCGAGTTCCAGCTCGTCCAGGGCAAGGTCGCCGACATGTATGTCGCGATGAACTCCTGCCGCTCCTACGTCTACGCGGTCGCCAAGGCCTGCGACCGGGGCGAGACGACGCGTGAGGACGCCGCCGGCGCCATCCTGATCGCGGCCGAGAAGGCGACGCAGGTGGCGCTCGACGCCATCCAGCTGCTGGGCGGCAACGGCTACATCAACGACTACCCGACAGGCCGCCTGCTGCGCGACGCCAAGCTCTACGAGATCGGCGCCGGCACCAGCGAAATCCGGCGCATGCTGATCGGCCGGGAGCTGTTCAACAAGACGAAGTGAAGGTAGAGGGCCTCATGCCCCTCTATTTCGCTTATGGTCTGAACATGGACCCGGCCGGCATGGCCGGCCGCTGCCCGAACTCGCGTGCGCTCGGCCCTGCCCGGCTGCCACGCCACCGCTTCATCGTCACGCGCGACGGCTACGCCTCGGCGATCCGGGACCCGCGCGAGGACGTCCATGGCGTACTCTGGGAGTGTTTGCTCGGCGATGTCCGTTCGCTCGACAAGTTCGAGGAGCTGGCCAGCGGGCTCTACGTCAAGATCAACCAGCCGGTCATCGTGCCGGGCGGTGCCAAGCGGGCGCTGATCTATATCGGCCGCACAGCCGAGCCCGGACGGCCGCGTCCCGGCTACATGGAGACGGTCATCGCCGGAGCGAAACATTTCGGCCTGCCCGAGACTTACATAGCCGGCTTGAATCGATTTCTGATGAAGCCGAATCTGGATCTGAAGAGCTTGAATCAGAACACGAGCGGCCCATTGCCGCCCGGCCCGGTGAAGGGTGTCAGGCCAAGGGCGCTTGCACCGAAATAGAATCGAAAGCGAAAAGGGCCGCTCGCGCGGCCCTTTCCTTGTTCGCAGACGCCAACTGTGTTTACGCCGCCAGCCCCTTCGCCAGCTCGCTGACCTGCTTCTCGAACAGCGCGCGATAGGCGCCGCTCTCGCGAGCCAGCAGAGCTTCGTGCGGCCCCTCCTCGACCACCTGGCCGCGATCGAAGACCAGGATGCGGTCCATGGCCCGCACCGTCGAGAGACGGTGCGCGATCACGATCGTGGTGCGACCCTCCATCAGGCGCTCGATCGCCTGCTGGATCAGCGCCTCCGATTCCGAATCGAGGCTGGAGGTCGCCTCGTCGAGAATCAGGATCGGCGCATCGGCCAGGAAAGCGCGGGCCAGCGCGACGCGCTGCCGCTCACCACCCGAGAGCTTGATGCCGCGCTCGCCGACGAGCGTGGCGTAGCCCTTGGGCAGGCGCATGATGAAGTCATGCGCATTGGCGAGTTTCGCCGCCTGCTCGACCTGCGCCTGGCTCGCGCCCGGCCGGCCATAGGCGATGTTCTCGGCCAGAGAGCGGTGGAACAGCACCGGCTCCTGCTGAACGATCGCGATCTGCTGGCGCAACGACGCCTGCGTGACATCGGCAATGTCCTGCCCGTCGATCGCGATGCGGCCCGCGGTGACGTCGTAGAGCCGCTGCACCAGCTTGACGAAGGTCGTCTTGCCGGAGCCCGAGCGGCCGACGAGGCCGACCTTCTCGCCGCCGCGGATGGTCAGCGAGAAATCGCGGTAGAGCGGATCGACATGGCCGCCGTAATGGAAGGTCACGTCCTCGAAGGCGATCTCGCCCGCCGTCACGGCCATCGCCACCGCGCCCTTCCGGTCCGGCACGCCATAGGGAAGATCGTGCATCCAGACGAGCTCCTCCATGTCGTTGACCGAACGCTGCAGGTTGTGGACGTGCTGACCGACATCGCGCAGATAGCCATGCACCACCGCATAAGCCGTCAGCACGAAGGCGACGTCGCCGGGCGAGGCCTGCCCGTTCGCCCACAGCCAGATCACCAGACCGATCACCGCAGCGCGCAGAACCAGCAGCACGATGTTCTGGCCCGTGCCCGACCATGTGCCGCGCAGCCAGGCCCGCCGCGTCCTCAGGCTCCACTTCGAGACGACCGTCGCCAGCCGCATGTCCTCGCGCGTCTCACCGCCATAGGCCTTCACCACCGGGTTGCAGGTGATGGCATCGGCCAGCGCGCCGCCGAGACGCGTATCCCAGGCATTGCCGAGCCGCGCCGCCGGGGCGACGAAGCGCAGCGAGAGCGCGAGCGTCAGCGCGATATAGGCGAGCGCGCCAAGTGCAACGACCAGCCCCATCACCGGCCAGTGCCAGGCCAGCACCGCCGTCATGCCGAGCAGGATGATGAGCGAGGGCAGAAGCGCGATCAGAACCGTGTCGCTCAGCAGATCGAGCGCCCACATGCCGCGCGTGATCTTGCGAACCGTCGAGCCCGCGAAGTTATTCGCGTGCCAGTCGGTCGAAAAGCGCTGCAGGCGCGCAAACGCCTCCTGCGAGACGTCGCTCATCGTGCGCAGCGTCATGGTGGTGATGCCGGTGAAGGCGAAATGCCGGCCGACGACCATGATGGCGGCGAGCACCATCATCGCGCCCAGCGCCCAGAGTGCCGCTTCCACGCCGCCGGAGCCGGCGGCGCCGGACACCGCGTCGACGAGGCGGCCGGCATAGACCGGCGTGAACAGCTCTGCGAGCGTGGCGATGATGGTGACGCCGGCCACCCAGGTAACCTGGCCGGGCTGGCGCGCCCAATGTTTGAAAGTGAAGCCGAGAACGGCCCGGAACGGCTCCCGCCGCCCTTTTTGAGTATCGAGAGACATGGCGTCATTCGGCGCCGCTGCGGCAGCCGACTCCGGATCAGGCGGAGACGACGACGCGCGCCGGCTCCGGGGATAAAAGAAACGGGTTTGGAAAAGGCTCAGGAGACCGCCTGCGGGCGGGCCTCGTGCGAAACCGACCTAGTGTCGAGGTGGTCGCATGGGAGAGACAGCGGTGGTGACGATAACCATTCAGCCCTCCCTTTCTTGAGTTGGAGCCAGAAACCCAAGATGCCTGAACGTTAGGCAGAGCGCAAGCCTGCCTCCATGCGCCGGTCGCACGGGGCGTCCACACCCATTTCAAAACGGGGCGGCTACCAGAACTGCGCGATCAGCCTGACGACGATCACCAGAGCGAAGGCGGCGATGACGGTGCCCAGCACCTGCTGGCGCTTCGCCCGGTTGGGAAACTGATGGCGCACCAGCCGGCCGAGCGGCCGGCGGAAGACGAAGGCTGCGACCAGCAGCACGATGACGATCTGCGACAAGGCGGCGCCTCAAGCCTTCGGTTACGGGTTGCGGCACGGCCTGGAATCCGGCGGCGCAGCTTCACCCGCAAGCGTCTTGCCGGCAGCCCGGCTCCGACGCAAGCTGCTTGCCTTCACCGCGGGCGAAATGGCAGAGCGGAGCATGCTCGGATTCAGCAATCTCGACCTGATCGCCTTCGCCTTCTTCGCCTTCGCCTGGATCGGCTACCACTACGCGGTCGAGCTCGGCCCGCATGCGGGACGCACGCTGAACATGCGGATGAACCTGCGCCGCGCTCGCTGGATCAGGGAGGCGATGGAGCGCGAGAACCGCATCGTCGACACCCAGGTGATGAACGGGTTGCAGAACGGCACGGCCTTCTTCGCCTCGACTTCGCTGATTGCCATCGGCGGCACGCTCGCTTTGCTGCAATCGACCGAGCGGGTCGTCGCGATCTTCTCCGACCTGCCCTTCGTCCCCCCGACGCAGCGGGCCGAATGGGAGATGAAGGTCATCGGGCTCGCCATCATCTTCGGCTACGCCTTCTTCAAATTCGCCTGGAGCTACCGGCTGTTCAACTACTGCGTCATCCTGCTCGGCGCCCTGCCCTCGGCGCGCAGCAAGGACGAGACGGCCATCGCCCATGCCGTGCACGAGACGGTCGAGATGAACATCGCCGCCGGCCGGCATTTCAACCGCGGCCAGCGCGCCTTCTTCTTCGCATTGGCCTATCTTGGCTGGTTTCTCGGGCCGGTCAGCTTCCTGGCCTTCACCTTCGCCGTGCTGGTCGCGATGTATCGCCGCCAGTTCGCCTCGGACGCAACCCGCGTCTTCCGCTATCCGAGCCGGCCATGACTGAAGAGACCGAAAGCCAGAAGTCCGGAAGCCACCCGCTCGAGGCCATCGAGCAGGCGATCCTTGGCCTGCTGGTGCAGCGGGAGCCCGGCCGCACGATCTCGCCGATGGACGTCGCCCGCGCGCTCGGCAGCGACCACCCCGACGATTGGGGGCCTCTGATGCAGCCAGTGCGCCGCGCCGCCGTAAAGCTGATGAAGGAAGGCCGGCTTGTCATTACCCGCAAGGGCCGCCCGGTCGACCCGGATGATTTCCGCGGCGTCTACAGGCTCTCGCTGCCAGAGAGCGCCTGAACTTACGGCCGGGGCAGCAGCGCGTCCGTATAGCCCGCCAGCCAATAGGCGAGCAGCCCGACCCATTCCTTGAAGCCGTTATCGGCGGTCTCCAGCGCCCGATGCGCGCGGCTGTAGGGGCGCGTGAAATCGCTCGGCCTTCCCTTCGACCAGTAGTCCACCGGAAACGCCTCGACCGCGAAGCCTGCCTGCCGGAACACGCCCATCGAGCGCGGCATATGCCAGGCCGAGGTCACCAGCAGCCAGCGCTCGCCGGGCTTGGGATCGACGAGGCGGCGGGTGAAGGTGGCGTTCTCGCGCGTGTTGCGGGACTTGTCCTCCATGACCAGCCGCGCAGGGTCGAGCCCGAGCGCCTCGAACAGCTTCCTGGCGCCGTCGGCCTCGGTCGTCTCGACCTCGGCAACGAGGTTGGCCGAGCCGCCGGTGAAGACCACCTTCGCCTGCGGATGCAGCCGCGCCAGCTCCACCGCCTTGGTCATGCGCACCGCCGACGAATTGAGCACGACATCGCCGCGGCTGATGCCGACGGCACCGCCCAGCACGATGATGCCCGCGACCGGCCCCTTGCTGGCTTCCTGCTGCGGAAAGCGATCCTCCAGCGGCCGGATCACGGCGCGCGGCAAGGGGCTGAAGGCCATCAGGACGAGCGCGACCATCGCGCAGAGCCCGATCCAGCGGGCCGTCCTCTTGAAGCGCGTGAAGGCCAGCAAGGCCGCGAACAGCCCGGCGAGTATGGCGAAATTGACCGGCGAGAAGACCAGCCAGACGAGCTTGGAGAGGATGAAGAACATCGTGGGCTCGCGATCGGGGGGCAGGCGCCGGGCGAAAGGGAGATCGATATAGCCGCAGGAAGAGGCCAGGCTCCAGAGCCTTGCCCTGTTTCCCGAAGGTCCGGTTCAGCGGATGATCTGCGGCGGGGATTGCGGGCGGCGGCGCTCCGGCTGCGGCAGGGCCTTGGTGAGCTCGATCACCCGGTCGGCAACCTCGCGCAACTCGCAGCCTGCCTGCCTGCCGGCCTGCCAGCCTTCCCGCTGCGCCGCGCCATAGAGCGCACATTTCTGCGCGATATAGCTCTCCCAGGCGAGCTGGAGCGCGGCCAGCCGGCTGCGCTGTCCGGCGTCGAACGAGCGGGCGGTAACCTGCAAGGCGAGCGTCAACCGCTCGCGCCAGGCCGCCTCCTCCCGCCGCGCACAGCCAGCCTCGGCGCCGCGCCGGTCCGTGCTGGCGGCCCGCACGCAGGCCACCGCGACCATGCCGACGCAGGCCGAGGGCGAGCGGTCGTTGTCGCGCAGGCATTCCGAGAGGGTCGCGAGATCGCCGCGCAACGCCGGCGAACCCTGCTGCTGGGCCGCGGCAGGAGCGGCCGCACCGAGCAGGCAAAGCAAAATGGCGACGCGCAGCGTGTTCATGCCGGCATCATGCCAGCAGCCGCGCGCCGATCAAGCGCCGCGGCTCAGACTTCACGCGATCGGCAACGGCAGCGCCGCCTGGGCGGCGGGGCGTGCGAAGAGCGACTGATACCAGCGTTGCACCGCGGGGCGCTCGATGCGTTCCACCGGCATGTTGAACCAGCGATGCGCACCGCAGCCAACCGTGATGTCGGCAACGCCGAAACGCTCGCCCGACAGGAAAGGCTTGTCGGCGAGCTGCGCCTCAAGGATCGCCATCAGCTTCTCGGCCTGCTTCATGCCGTTCGCGATGACGGTCGGCTCGGTATAGCCCGGTACCCTGCGCACCACGCCCCAGAGCACGGGCGCCAGCGCCGGCTGGAGCTCGGACAGCATCCAGTCCATCCAGCGCTCGGCCTCGGCTCGCCCGCATACATCCGCCTCCCAGATCAAGCCCGCTCCATGACGCTCCGCGAGGTAGCGCACGATCGTGTTCGACTCCCAGAGGGTGAAGGAGCCGTCCTGCAGCACAGGGATCTGGCCGTTGGGATTCATCGCGAGATATTCCGGCGTGTCGAGCCCGCCGAAAGGCCCGCCCGCTTCGATCCGCTCGAAAGCTTGCCCGACCTCACCGGCCGCCCAGACGACCTTCTGCACGTTGATGGAGCTCAGCCGCCCCCAGATCTTCAGCATGACGAGCCCCGGAGTTTCAGGCGAATTCCATGATGATGGCATCGACGGCGAGCGAATCGCCCTCCTTCGCCAGAATCTTGGAAACGGTGGCGTCCTTCTCGGCGCGCAGCACGTTCTCCATCTTCATCGCCTCGACCATGGCCAGCGGCTCACCAGCCTTGACCTCCTGGCCGACCGTGACCGCGATGGACTTCACCAGCCCCGGCATCGGGCAGAGCAGGAACTTGCCGGTATCGGCCGCGACCTTCTCCGGCATCAGCGCGGCAAGCTCGGCCTCGCGCTGCGTGTAGACATGGGCGTTGGCATAGGCGCCGGCATGGCCCAGAGCGACGCCGTTCAGGATCGATCGGACCTGCGCCGCGACCTTCACCCCGTCGAGCGTGCCATGCCAGACCGGCTCGCCCGGCACCCAGTCGCTGACGACGCTGACGCTGCGGTCCGGGAAAGCGATGACGACCGCCCCGCCCTGCTCCGACACGCTTTCCGTGACTTGGCCCTCGAAACGCTCACCGCCGAGCTGGACGACGCGCAGCCGGTCGAAGGAGACCTTGCGCCAGCCTTCCATCTGCGCGGAGACATGGCGCTTGCGCTGGTTCATGCGGTGGTCGCAGGCAATCGCGATCGCGGCCATCCGCCGTGCCGTTTCGCCCTCGGGCGCCGGCAGCGAGAATCCTTCGGGGAACTCTTCGGCGATGAAGCCGGTCGAAAGATTGCCGGAGATCCAGCGCGGATGCTGCATCACCGCCGCGACGAAGGGGATGTTGTGGCGGATGCCGTCGATGGCGAAGGCATCAAGCGCGCGCGCCTGCGCCTTGATCGCCGCCTCGCGCGTCGGCGCATGGGTCACGAGCTTGGCGATCATCGGGTCGTAGTAGATCGAGATCTCGCCGCCCTCATAGACGCCGGTGTCGTTGCGCACCGTGGCTTCTCCATCCGGCCCTTCGCTCGGCGGCCGATAGGTCACCAGTCGTCCCGTCGAGGGCAGGAAGTTGCGGGTCGGGTCCTCGGCATAGACTCTGGATTCGACGGCCCAGCCATCGAGCTTCACATCGGCTTGGGAGATGGCGAGCTTCTCGCCGAAGGCCACGCGGATCATCTGCTCGACGAGATCGATGCCCGTGACCATCTCGGTCACCGGATGCTCGACCTGCAGACGGGTATTCATCTCGAGGAAGTAGAAGGACTTGTCCTGGCCGGCGACGAACTCGACCGTGCCGGCCGAGTCGTAGTTCACGGCCTTGGCCAGCGCGACGGCCTGCTCGCCCATCTTGCGGCGGGTGGCCTCGTCGAGCAGCGGCGACGGCGCCTCCTCCAGCACCTTCTGGTTGCGGCGCTGGATCGAGCATTCGCGCTCGCCGAGATAGATGACGTTGCCGTGCTTGTCGCCCAGCACCTGGATCTCGATATGGCGGGGGTCGACGATGAACTTCTCGACGAAAACGCGGTCGTCGCCGAAGGAGGACGCCGCTTCCGACTTGGCGCGGGCAAAGCCCTCCGCCACCTCAGCCGAAGAATGGGCGATGCGCATGCCCTTGCCGCCGCCGCCGGCCGAGGCCTTGATCATGACGGGATAGCCGATCTCGTCGGCGATGGTCACCGCATGCTCGGGGCTTTCGATGATGCCGAGGAAGCCCGGGACGGTGGAGACCTCGGCGGCCGCCGCCGCTTTCTTCGACTCGATCTTGTCGCCCATCGCGGCGATCGCACCCGGATTAGGGCCGATGAAGACGATGCCGTTGTCCTTCAACGCCTGGGCGAAGGCCTCGCGCTCGGAGAGGAAGCCATAGCCCGGATGCACCGCCTCGGCGCCTGTCTGCTTGCAGGCGGCGACGATCTTGTCGATTTGCAGATAGGACTGGGCGGCGGGCGCCTCGCCGATATGGACGGCCTCGTCGGCCATCTCGACATGCAGGGCGTCTCGGTCGGCATCCGAATAGACAGCCACCGTCTTGATGCCCATGCGCCGCGCCGTCTTGATGACACGGCAGGCGATCTCGCCACGGTTCGCGATGAGGATCTTCGAGAACATGCGTGGGCCACTCCCGGCTTCAGTCTCAACTGCAATAGCCGGGGTGTATGGGAGGCCGCAACCGCCGTCCACCGATGCGGAAGCCGGCTAGGCGCAAGATGGCTGTGCGTGGCTTCGTCATGCTCGGGCTCGTCCCGAGCATCTCAAGACCGATGAAGGCTCCCGTCTCCGTCCTGCATGAGGTTCTCGGGTCAAGCCCGAGAACGACGCTCAAGTCGGATCAGCTCGCGAGCAGGAAGCGCTGGGCGCCGCTGGCCTTCGAGCCGGCAAGGCGATTGGCCGAGCCCTTGGCGAAGGCAAAGGCGAGCAGCGTCTCGTCGCAATGGTCGGCCTCCCGAACGATCTCGGAAGCGATGCGCTGCGCGAGCTCGGTCGGCCCCTCGCCCACGGAGAGCGTCGTGACCAGCCAATGCGCCTTGTCGCGGTCGATCACGCCGGTCGGGCGGTTCTCCCAGACGGCGAAGTTGACCACGATCGCCACGAGGTAATCCGCATAGGCCTTCGAGCTTTGCGGCACCGCCCGGTCGAGAGCGATCAGAACATCGACGATATCGCGGGTCATCACGATATCAGCCAGGATGTCGCGCTGAAGCATCTTGACGTCTTCCTCGTCGATGGCGCGACGATCCATCACACGATCGACGAATTCACGAAGCTCATGATCCATCATCTTCGAACTCCTGCCCGGCTTTGTTTTGTGCCGGCTTGTCCCTGTTGTGGGAGCACCATGAGCCCCGGCACGGAAGCAGGTGGTTAATGCGCAAATCTGAACGGTTATTCAGGTTAAACGAGCCTGATCCGACGTGGTTGCGAGGTCGTTACTAAGCGAGGCAGATTCGCGCAGCCATGGCGCATCGCGCCTCGTCAGGGCGAGCGCAGCGAAGCAATCCTGGGGGACGGACGCAACGGCCCCACTCCTTGGATCGCCCGACACAGGAAACGGGTGGAAGACAGGCCCGCATCGCCGCTTGATCGCAGCGTCAACCGCTCGATCCGAGGCCCACATGCTCGCGCACCAAGACACCAGGCTACCCGCCGCCTTCCAGCGCCTGAGCTGGTCGAACCTGGCGGCCCAGTTCTCCGAGCAGATCGCGTTGGCCGCAGCGCCCCTGGCCGCCGTACTGCTGCTCGCGGCAGGCCCGGCCGAGACGGGCTGGCTCCAGACCGCGCAGACGCTGCCCTTCCTGCTGCTCTCGATCCCGGCAGGCCTCGCCGTCGACCGCGCCTCGCGCCGCGGCCTGATGGTCGGCTCCGAGGCGCTGCGCGCGCTCGCCCTGCTGGCGATCATGCTGCTCATCGGCTTCGGCCGGCTCGACCTGACGGGGCTCGCCATCCTCGGCTTCCTCGGCGCCATCGGCACGGTCGTCTACAGCGTCGCTGCGCCGGCACTGCTGCCCACGATCGTGCCGCGTACCCAGCTCGGCGCGGCCAACCGCTGGCTGGAGCTTGCTCGAAGCGCCGCCTATGCCGGTGGCCCGGCGCTCGGCGGCGCCCTCGTCGGCTGGACCGGCGCACCGGGAGCCTATGCGCTGGCGACCGCGCTCTCGATCCTTGCCGTGCTGCTGCTGGCTGGGCTGCCGAAGGAACAGGCCGATGCGCGGCCCCGCCGCGACCTGCTGCACGACCTCAAGGAGGGCGCGACCTTCATCGCCGGCCATGAGCTGCTGCGGCCGATCCTCATCACCGCGGTTTTCTTCAACACCTCATGGTTCGTGCTGCAGGCGATCTATGTCGCTTATGCCGTCCAGAATCTCGGCCTCACGCCCGCCGATGTCGGCGTCACGCTCGGCATCTACGGCGCCGGCATGATCGCCGGCGCCTGGCTCGCGCCCGCACTTGCGAAGCGGTTCTCTTTCGGGACGATGATCGTCATCGGGCCGCTCACCGGCTTCGCCGCCGCCACCGTGATGCTGCTGACGCTGTGGTTCCCGACGGTCCAGCTCGCGGGCCTGAGCTTCTTCCTGTTCGGGGCGGGCCCGATCCTCTGGTCGATCACCACCATGACACTGCGTCAGGCGGTGACGCCGGGCGCCATGCTGGGCCGCGTCTCGGCGCTGATCATGACCGCGACTTTCGGCTCCCGTCCGATCGGCGCGACCATCGGTGCTCTCGTCGCCGCGCGCTACGGCGCCCCGGCCTGCCTCGCCGTGGCGACGGCCGGCTTCCTGATCCAGCTTCTGGTCATCGCGGCATCCAGCGTGCCACGCCTGCGCGAGCTGCCCGAGGCGGCGTGAAGTCTCGCCCATCCATGATGGACTGTGGACGCTGGCGTGCTCAGGCCACCGCCGGCTGCCAGAGCCCCAGCACGCCCGGCAGTTCGCCGAACTCGCCGAGCACATGGCGCGCACCGAGTGAGACGAGGTTCGCCACCGGCTGGAAGCCCCAGGACACTGCCACCGGTGTCACACCGGCCGCGACCGCCATCTCGATGTCGAAGGACGAATCGCCCACCATCGCCGTCCGCTCGGGAGCAGCGCCCGTCTCGGCCATCGCCCGCAGGATCATGCCGGGATGCGGCTTGGAGGGCGCATCGTCCGCCGACTGCACGGTGTCGAACAAATCCTGCCAGCCATGGCGCTCGACGATGTAATCCAACCCCTTGCGAGACTTGCCGGTGGCAATACCGAGTTTCAGCCCGGCATGGCGCTTCAACTCCGCAAGCGTCGCGGCGACGCCGGGATAGAGCGGCTCTTCGAACGAAGGACCACCGGCGGTCTGAAGGCGCATCCCGTTGAAGACATCGCGATAGGTCTGCGTCAGCAGGTCGTCGGGCTCGTCGAGCCCGGCCAGCCGCGCCATGGCGATATCGAGCGTGAGCCCGACGATGCCGAGCCCGGCCTCGCGCCCCGGATGCACCCGACCACAACGCCTGAAAGCTTCGACCTGCGTCGCGAGGATGATCGCCTCGGAATTGATCAGCGTGCCGTCGAGGTCGAAGATGATGAGGTCCATGCCGGCGCTTTAGCGCGGATTGCGGGAGCAATCCATTGCGCCCGCGTCATGCCGCCGTCCCATCTTGCTGGACTTCAGCCCTTGGCCTCGCGCGCGCAGCTCTCCACGGCCTTGCGCAGATCGGCACCGTCCAGCCCCTTGCCCCGCGCCTCCTTGCGGCATTCGGCACGCTGCGCCAGGTCCGGCCGCTTGGTATTGAAGCAGGCTGTCAGCGCCGCGACCCGCTGCGACCCTTCGAGCTTGCGCCCGTCGACCTCGTCCTTGCAGGCCGCGCGGACCGCAACAGCGGTCGGCTTGCCGTCGCGCGTCACACCGTCCTGCGCATAGAGCCTGACGCCGGGAAATTTCGCCTGCATGCACAGGCGCATCCCCGCTCGCAGATCGTCACCGGAGAGCGCGACATTCTCCGAGAGACAGTCCTGCCGGGCCTTGGCCCGCTCGGCCCGTGGTATCTCTTCCGAGGCGGCCGAAGCCACGGTCGGCGCCACCGTGTTGGGCGGCGCGACGGTCTGGGCCTGCGCCGCAGCGCAGCTGAGAACAAAGGCGGAAACGATGAAGATCGAACGCATGGTCAGCCCCCTTCCGTAACGAGAACATAGTTAGAACATAAGCGAATATGTTCCGCAACTGTTCTCTTCCGTTTCGTCAGGGCGTGAGCCGTTTCTTCACTCGTCCGGCGCCTCCACGATGGGGTCGTAGTGCTGGTCCTCGAAGCCGAGCAGGTTCCAGCTCTGGCGCATATGCGGCGGCAGCGGCGCACTGACGTCGATCGTGCCCTTGCCGCGCGGATGCGGGATGACGATGCGCCTTGCAAGCAGATGCAGCTTGTTCTGGATGCCGCCGGGCAGTTCCCAGTTTTCGATATCGAAATACTTGGGGTCGCCGATGATCGGATGGCCGATATGGGCGGCATGGGCGCGCAGCTGGTGCGTGCGGCCCGTCACCGGCTTGAGCGAGAGCCAGGCGAGCTTCTGCGCCGCCGTCTCGACCACCGCGTAATAGGTCACGGCGTGCATCGCGCCGTCCTCGCCATGCTGGGCCACCGCCATGCGCTGGTCGCCGTCATAGGCCTCCTCGCGGGCGAGATAGGTCGAGATCCGGCCCTGTTTCACGCGCGGCACATGGAAGACCAGCGCCCAGTAGACCTTGCGGGCAGAGCGCGAGCGGAACGTCTTGGCCAGCGTCGCCGCGGCGAAGCGCGACTTGGCGATGACGAGGCAGCCGGCCGTGTCCTTGTCGAGGCGATGGACGAGGCGCGGCTTCTGGCCGTCCTTGCCGGTCAGCGCCTCCAGCATCTTGTCGACATGGCGGGTGGTGCCCGAGCCGCCCTGCACGGCGAGGCCCGCCGGCTTGTTGAGGACCATGACGTCGTCGTCCTCATAGAGCGTGATCGAGCGCAGGAAGCCGATCGTGTCTGCATCGGCCTTGGCCGAGCGCGGGCGTTCCGATTGCTGCTCGAGCTTCAGCGGCGGGATGCGAACGGTCTGGCCCGTCTCCAGCCGGTCCTTGCTGTCAGCGCGCTTGCCGTCAACGCGCAGCTCACCCTTCCGGACGATGCGCTGGATGTGGCTGAACGAAAGCTGCGGGAAGCGCGCCTCGAGGAAGCGGTCGATCCGCATCTCGTTCTCGTCCTGCGTCACCACGAGCTGCTGCACGCCGGTCGAGAGCACCTGCGCCGTCTCGGCCTTGACCTCGGCGCGCGTGGGCTTGGGGGCTTCCTTCGGCCGGACGGGACGCGTAGCGCGAGGCGCACGAACCTCGCCCGCAGCAGCCGCAGCCGCCGGCCGTGCTGCCGCCCGCCGGCGCTCGTCATGGCTCGGCCGCTTGCCGCGCGGGGCGCCGGCAGCCGGCGGTTTGCCGCGGCCGGAGGCCCCGCCGCCCTTCGCAGCCGGCCCCCTGCTGCCCGGTCCCTTGCCGCCCGTGCCCTTGTTGCCGGTGCCCTTGCCGCCCGTTCTCATGACAGCACCCGCATCAGAGCGAGACCCGCAACGAGGGCCAGGAGCGAAACCAGCACAGAGCCGGCGACATAGGCAAACGCTCCGATCGCCTCGCCGCGCTGCCAGAGCAGCACCGCATCGAGCGAAAAGGCCGAGAAGGTGGTGAAGCCGCCGAGGATGCCGGTGGCGAGGAAGAGGCGCAGATCCTGCGGCGTCGCCTCCCCGGCCCGGAAAGCGAACCAGCCGGCGACCAGCCCCATCAGCCCGGAGCCGATGATGTTGATCAGGAGCGTGCCATAGGGAAAGCCGGCGAGCGGCCAGCGCAGCGCGGCGAGGTTGACGCCGTGCCTCAGCACGCCGCCGATGCCGGCGCCCAGAAAAACGAGTGCGGTGGAGGTCATGCGCCAGCATTAGCCAGCGCGACGACTGCGCACAAACGAAATTCCTGAGGGCGCCGGCCCGGCTTCGCGCAGGATCAGCCTTTCTTCAGATTGGTGAACACCGGAACGCCGCTCAGCATGCCCGTCAGCCCCTTGCGATAGGCCACCGGCTGGAAGTACTGCCCCGCCGGCACATAGGGCACGTCCTGCATCGCCTGGACCTGGATCTGCTCGGCAATCGCCTTCTGCCCGGCGAGATCGGCGGTGGTCAGCCACTTCGCGCGCAGCGCCTCGATCTCCGGGCTCGTCGGCCAGCCGGGCCCGGCCCTCTCGCCATTGCCACGCAGCGGGGAGCTCGTCGCGGGCGAGCCGAGGTCCATGCCGGACCAATAGGTGACGTAGCAGCTCCAGCCGCCGGTCTCGACCGGCTGGCGGTTGGTGATGCGCTGGAGCACGGTGCCCCAATCGGCCGCGACGAAGTCGAGATTGGCGCCGAGCTTGCGCAGCATGTCGGCGGCAACCTCCGCGACCTGCGAGATGCGCGGCACGTCCTGCCCCGAGAGGAAGACGATCTTCTCGCCCTTGTAGCCGGCCGCGGCGAGCTCGCGCTTCAGGGCGTCGTAGTCCTTCGGCGCCTTGAGCGGCGCGATGCCGGCCTCCGACGCCATCGCCGAGCCTGCCGGGAAGAACCCCATGACCGCGCGCTTCACCTCGGGGTCGCCGCCGCAAACCGCGTCCATGCAGGCCTGCTGGTCGAGCGCCTTCAGGATGACGCGGCGGATCGCCGGATTGTTGAACGGCGCCTGCAGATGGTTGAGACGAAGCTGCCCCGCCATGCCGGTCGGATCCTTGACCTCGACGACCACGTTCGGGTCCTTGCGCAGCACGGGCAGCATGTCGATCAGTGGCTGTTCGACCCAGTCGACGGAGCCGGTCTGCAGCGCGCTGATCGCGGTTGCCGGATCCGGCATCACCTGGAACTCGATCCGGTCGAGATAGGCCGCGCGCGGCCCCGCGGTGAAGCTCGGCGTGCCCTGGCGCGGCACATAGCCGTCATGGCGCGCATAGACATGGCGGGCGCCGGGAACGCGCTCCTCCTTCACATAGCGGAACGGGCCCGAGCCGATCGCCTCCGGAATCTGCTTGAACGGGTCGGTCGCGGCCAGCCGCTCCGGCATGATGGCGGCGACGAGCGCGCTCGGCCGCGCCAGCGCCATCGGCAGGTTCGGGAACGGCGCCTTCAGCCGGAAGACGATGGTGCGATCGTCGGGCGCCGAAAGCTCGTCGGTCGCCGCCATCAACGACTGGCCGAAGGCGTCCCGCGCGCCCCAGCGCTTGATCGAAGCGACGGCGTCGCGCGCCAGAACCTTGCTGCCGTCATGGAAGACGAGGCCGGGCCTCAGCGTCAGCGTCAGCGCTTGCCGTCATCCTCGACGACATGGCCCTCGACCATCTGCGGCTGCGGCTGAAGGGTCTCGTCGAGCCCGTAGAGCGTATCCCAGACCAGCAGGGCATGGGTGCGGGTCGAATAGCCGGTGGTCCAGATCGGATCGATGATCGCGACATCCGAATAGGGCACGAAACGCAGCACCTTCGCATCCTGCGCGCGGGCGATGTGCGGCGCGGGCAGCAGGGCCGCCGCGGCGGAGGCTTTCAGAAACTGGCGTCTGTCCATGTCATTCCCCTCTGTTTGTCGTTGTGGATCGGATCGGGCCGGAGGCCTCAGCCGGCCGGCATGGCGGCGAAGGCGCTGCGATCGGCGCGCGTGGCGAGCACGGGCCCGGCCTTGCCGCTGCTCAGGAAGGCGGCCAGACGCGGCGCCGTGCGCATGACGTGGTCTCGCATCGCCTGCTCGGCCAAGGCTGCGTCGCCGGTCTTGAGCGCCTCGACGACGACATGCTGGGCGCGGGTCGCGGTTTCCGGCTGGTCGACATGGTGCAGCCAGATCCGCATGTACGGCTCGACTGCGATATGGAGCGCCGAGATTTGGCGCAGCAGCTTCGGGCGGCCGCTCAACCGGCAGATATATTCGTGGAAGGCCTGATGCAGGCTCAGCCAGTCGCGCCCGCCAGCCTGCCCGCTGCGCTCCATGCGGCCGAGAAAATCCTCCAGCTCCGCGATGACGCCGGCATCGACATGCGGCATGGCCAGCCGCACCGCCAGCCCCTCCAGCACCGAGCGCATCTCGAAGACCTCGAAGATCTCCTCGATCGTGAGCCCCGAGACCACGCAGCCGCGGTTCGGACGCAGCAGCACCAGCCCCTCATTGGCGAGCCGCTGGAAGGCTTCGCGCACGGGCATGCGGCTCATCGCGAGCTCGCGGGCGATCGTCTCCGGGATCAGCCTCTCGCCGGGCGGGTAGCGGCCGGTGCGGATGGCACCGAGGATGGCGCGATAGGCCTCTTCCTGCGCCGTCGCCGGCGAAACCGTCGTCCGTCCGAAGCCCATGAACCTCTCCGGTGTCGCAAGCCTCGGCATGGCCACGGCCCGGCTGCATCACTGTATCCAATGATCCAGTCGGACCCGCAGAGGCTCAATCGCCGCCCTGCCTCGAAAGCGACGGCTCGGCGCACGAATTTTCGGCCGATGACTGAATTCGCCGCAATTGCAGGCTTGATGCGCAGCGCTGCCGTTCTCTGGGAAAGATTCGATGCCCGCCCTGCTTGCTCTCGCGCTCGCCCTCTTCGCCGCTGCGACCACGGCCGAGGCTCAAACCTCGGCAAAGCCGACTGCCGGGCGAGACTGGCCCACGGAGAAATGCGAGCGCTACAAGGCGGCTTTCACCCAGGCCGTCGCCAGGCAGGGCAGAACGGGCCTGGGGCAGGAGTTCCTGGCGAACCACGACGCTTTCCTCGCCTCCAACTGCCAGGCGCGTGCGGATGTCTGCGCCCGCAGCAAGGAGGAGCTGGAACTGGCCAACACGCTGGTCGTCATGGCGATGAACCGCGGCATGGCCAGCACGTTCCTGCCGTTCTACTGCCGGGGTTGAGGAACTCTACCCCTCCCCGCGCTCCCGCCGGAGCTTGTCCCAGTATTCCAGCCGCTTCTTGATCTCGCGCTCGAAGCCGCGCTCGGGCGGATCGTAGAACTGCTTCCGGCCGAGCGCGTCGGGCCAGTAGTTCTGGCCGGAAAAGGCATCGGGCGCATCGTGGTCATAGGCGTAGTCGGCGCCATAGCCCTCTTCGCGCATCAGCTTCGTCGGCGCGTTGAGGATGGTCTTGGGCGGCATCAGCGAGCCCGCCTCCTTGGCCGTCCGCACCGCCGCCTTGTAGGCCATGTAAGCCGCGTTCGATTTCGGTGCCGTCGCGAGATAGATCACCGTATTGGCGAGCGCGAGCTCGCCCTCCGGCGACCCCAGCTGCTCATAGGTCTCGGCCGCGGCCCGCGCATGCACCAGCGCCTGCGGGTCGGCCAGCCCGATATCCTCTACCGCCATGCGGACGAGCCGCCGCGCCAGGAATCGCGGGTCCTCGCCCGCATCGAGCATGCGCGCGAAATAATAGAGCGCCGCATCGGGATCGGAGCCGCGCACCGTCTTATGCAGGGCCGAGATCAGGTTGTAGTGCCCGTCCTGCGCCTTGTCGTAGATCGGCGCGCGGCGCTGGATCACCTCGGCGAGGCCCGCCTCGTCGAAGATCTCGTCCGGCTTGGCGGCGCGCCAGATCTCCTCGGCAAGCGTCAGCACGGCGCGCCCGTCACCATCGGCGAAACGTGCGAGCGCGAGCCGCGCTTCCGGTGTCAGCGGCAGCTCCCGGCCCTCCAGCACCTCCGCCCGGCCGAGCAGGAACAGCAGCGCTCCTTCGTCCAGCGCCTTGAAGGTCAGGACGCGGGCGCGCGAAAGCAACGCCGCATTGAGAGCGAAGGACGGGTTCTCGGTCGTCGCCCCGATCAGCGTGATCGTGCCGTCCTCCATCACGGGCAGGAAGGCGTCGAGCTGGGCGCGGTTGAAGCGGTGGATCTCATCGACGAAGAGCAGCGTGCCCTTGCCGCCGAGCCGGCGGGCGCGGGCCGCCTCGAAGACCTTCTTGAGATCGGCGACGCCGGAGAAGATCGCGCTGATCTGTTCGAAGCCGAGATCGACCATGCCAGCGAGCAGCCGCGCCACCGTCGTCTTGCCGGTGCCGGGCGGGCCCCAGAAGATCAGGCTGCCGACCGAACCGGAGGCGACGAGCCTCGACAGTGCGCCCTCCGGGCCGGTCAGATGCTCCTGGCCCGCCACCTCGCCGAAGGTCTTCGGCCGCAGCCTGTCGGCAAGCGGCCGCGGACCGGACTTGTCCAGCCCCGAGGCAGAGAACAGGTCGCTCACCCCGGGAAGACCGAGGTGATCGTCTGGCCCTTGCGCGAGATCGTCACCTCCCAGGCGCGCTTGCGCTCGCGCAGAGCCGTCTCGACCTCGCGGGAGTTGGTCATCCGCTCGCCGTTGAGCGCCATGATCAGGTCGCCCTTCTGGAAGCCGATACTGGCGGCGGTGCTGCCCTCCTCGATCTCGGCGACGACGACGCCCTCATTACCGGTCTCGACCGAGAGTTCCTCGGCCAGCGCCGGCGAGAGATTCGCCACCGTCAGGCCCGCAAGCGGCGAGCGGCTCGTCAGCTTCACCGCATCGCGCGGGCGCGTCTCCGGCGCGGCGACGAGCCTGACCTGGAGATCGACCTTCTTGCCGCCGCGCAGCACGGTCAGCGTCGTCGTGCCGCCGATCGGCCGGGTGGCGAAGCGATAGCCGAAGGATTCGGGATCATCGACGGCGAGGCCATCGACGGAAAGGATCACGTCGGAACGGCGCAGGCCAGCCTGCTCGGCCGGCCCCTTCTCGACGATGCTGGCGACGACCGAACCGGCCGGGCGATCGAGGCCGAGCCCATCCGCGACATCGCCGGTAAGCGCCTGCAGCCGCGCCCCGAACCAGGGACGCCGCACCGTGGTGACGCCAGCCTTAGCGCTGTCGACGACGAGGCGCACCATCGCCGCAGGAATGGCGAAGCCGATACCGACGCTGCCGCCCGAGCGCGAATAGATCGCCGTATTGATGCCGACGACGCGGCCCTTCATGTCGACCAGGGGCCCGCCGGAATTGCCGGGATTGATCGCCGCGTCCGTCTGGATGAAGGACTGCGCGTCGCCCACGCCGATCTGAGTACGGGCGAGCGCCGAGACGATGCCCTGGGTCACCGTCTGGCCGACGCCGAAGGGGTTGCCCATGGCGAGCACGATATCGCCGACCTGGAGTTCGTCGGTGTCGGCGAGATCCATCGCAGTCAGGTTCTTCGCGCCGGCGAGCTTGAGCACGGCGAGATCGGTGCGCGGGTCACGCAGCAGGATCGTGGCCTCGACCTCGCGCTTGTCAGCGAAGGCGACCTTCACCTCGCTCATGTTCTCGATGACGTGGTTGTTGGTCACCACGAGCCCGGCGCCGGCATCCACCACCACGCCCGAGCCCAGCGAACGCTGCACCCGCTCGCGCGGCACGCCGAAGCCGCCATCGCCGAAGAAGCGGCGGAAGAAGGGGTCGTCCATGAAGGGGTTCTGCGGCCGCTTCTCGACGCGCGCGCCATAGACGTTCACGACCGCGGCCGCGGTCCGCTTCACCAGCGGCGCGAAGGAGAGCGTGATCTGCTCGCGTGAGTCAGGAACCTGGCGCTGCTGGGCAAAGGCCGGCAGCGTCGCGGCGCCGGCCATCAGCGCGCTGACGAGGGTCGCTGCCGCCAATGCCATCCGGCAACCTGCAAAGCGAAGGGTCATGCTCATCCTCGTCCTGACGGCCCGCTTCGAAGGGGGCATCTGCGCTGCGTTCTTGCGGAGCTATACCGCGCGGCGTCGCTCCGGTTCCGTACCGACATGTCTTGCAATCGCGTCCCGGCGGCAAGAGCCAAACCTGCCTTTCCCGACAAGCGCCCGGATCGCGGCGCTGTTGCGGCAAAAGCGATGTCGCTGGGGAGCGCGGACAAAAAAGGGGCGGTCCGAAGACCGCCCCTTTCGCGATTCGCTTGAGCGAGGCCGATCAGGCCGCCTCGTCTTCCGCCGTGAAGACCGGGCCAGAATCCTTGCCCTTGGCCTCGACGTCGCGGTCGACGAACTCGATGATCGCGAGCGGGGCGTTGTCGCCGAAGCGGAAGCCCGCCTTCATGATGCGCAGATAGCCGCCGTTGCGCTCCTTGTAGCGCGGGCCGAGCACCGCGAAGAGCTTGCCGACCAGAGCGACGTCCTTGATCTGCGAGATCGCCTGGCGGCGGGCATGCAGGTCGCCGCGCTTGCCGAGCGTGATCAGCTTCTCGACGACCGGACGCAGGTCCTTCGCCTTCGGCAGGGTGGTGGTGATCTGCTCGTGCTTGATCAGGGCCTGGGCCATGTTGGCGAACATCGCCTTGCGATGCTCAGCCGAGCGGTTGAAACGACGACCGCGGAAACCGTGACGCATTGTTTGGCTCCTTCGTTGATTACGGCCGCCGTGCCACGGAACGGCCGTTCCTTATGCTCCGGTCCTGAGTGGACCGTGCGGAAATGGCGCGGGATGCCTCCCGCGCCGGTTGAAACTCAGTAATGCTCCTCGAAGCGCTTCGCGAGCTCTTCGATGTTCTCCGGCGGCCAGCCCTGGACGTCCATGCCCAGATGCAGCCCCATGGTGGCGAGCACTTCCTTGATCTCGTTCAGCGACTTGCGGCCGAAGTTCGGGGTGCGCAGCATCTCGCCCTCGGACTTCTGGATGAGGTCGCCGATGTAGACGATGTTGTCGTTCTTGAGGCAGTTCGCCGAGCGGACCGAGAGCTCGAGCTCGTCGACCTTCTTGAGCAGCGCCGGGTTGAAGGGCAGCTGCGGCGCGGTCGAGAC